>ERZ772865.1388-NODE-1388-length-24474-cov-13.665179_pt1 | contig 24474 bp, 20 predicted proteins | sample MGYA00512133_ERZ772865 | MGnify/ENA primary metagenome ERZ772865 (study PRJEB29015, sample SAMEA2737722) | human gut metagenome | biome: human gut; feature: human-associated habitat; material: faeces | place: China | collected 2012 ...
CCGTGCCGCAGCCGCCGGAGCGGTGCTTAAGCCGTAAGGCGGGAATTATGCGGTGCTGCCTTAACACAAAATCCCGCCATATTTGTAGAAATAGACGATATTTTCGACGTTTCAGACACACCATTTTATTATACGGGCCGCCCCCTGTTTACGCAAGGGCCGTGCCTATGTTATAATAAGTTTATTTAACACACGTTCAATTTTGCAGGGTAAGGGGGCAGAGCTATGCGGCCGGATGTGGAAGAGTTTTTCTGCGGCATCAGCTTTGACGCTTACCACCTGCTGGGTTCCCACCCGGCGGGGCCGGAGCGCGGCTGGCTGTTTACCCTGTGGGCGCCGCACGCCCGCCGCGTGCAGCTGCTGGGGGACTGGAACGGCTGGGATCTCTATTCCGCCGCCGAGCTCACCTTTTGTGAGGACGGCCTGTGGCGCGGGCGGGTGCCCCAGGCGCAGCTTGGGCAGCTGTACAAGTATAACATTCAGGGGCCGGACGGCAGCTGGCAGCTGCGGGCAGACCCGTTTGCCTTTGCGTTTGAAGCTCTGCCCGGCACGGCTTCCCGCCTGGCGGAGCCGAATTACCCGTTCGCCGCTCCCTTGCTGCGCGGTGCCCGCCGGGATGCTCCCGTTCTGATTTACGAACTGCACGCCGCCAGCTGGCACCGCTATTGGGACGGCCGCTATTACACCGGGCCGGAGCTGGCAAAAAGTCTGGTGCCCTATCTTGTGGAACACCACTACACCCATGTGGAGTTTTTGCCGCTGGCAGAATACCCGTTTGACGGCAGCTGGGGCTACCAGGGGTGCGGGTATTTTGCCCCCACCCAGCGCATTGGCGGGTTTGCAGGCTTTGCCGCGCTGGTGGATGCCCTGCACGCCGCAGGCATTGCCGTGCTGATGGATTTTGTGCCGGTCCATTTTGCGCCGGATGCCGACCGCCTGGCCTGTTTTGACGGTGCGCCTTTATTTGAATCCGGCCCCAGCGACTGGGGCAGCCTGAACTTTGATCTGGCCAGCCCGCCGGTGCGCAGCTTTCTGCTCAGTTCGGCGGCGTTCTGGCTGCAGGTGTGCCGGTGCGACGGCCTGCGGGTGGATGCCATCGGCAACGCGCTGTACCACTGCCCCAACGGCTGGCAGGCAGCAGAGTTTTTCAAAACGCTGACAGCTGGGCTGCACGCGCGGTTCCCCGGCTGCATGCTGGTGGCAGAGGACAGCGCCGGTTCCATGAACGCCACCTCCGATACCGCCAGCGGCGGGCTGGGCTTTGACTATGTGTGGGAGATCGGCTGGACACAGGATGCGCTGGCCTATTTTGCCGCGCCGTTCGGCGGGCGCAGCGCTCTGTTCCGGCAGTTGTGCGGCAGCTTTGGCCCCTTTGGCGCGGTTCAGGGCATCAACGCGCTGAGCCACGATGAAAACCACCCCGCCAGCATTTTCACCCGCCTGTATGGCAATGCAGAAGAAAAGCTGGCCCAGATGCGGCTGCTGCTGTTATTACAGGCCGCCCGCCCCGGCAAAAGCCTGCTGTTTGCGGGGGTGGAGTTCGGCCAGCCGGATGCCTTTACCGATGGCCGGGAGCCGAACTGGGCTATGCTGGCGGACGCCGGGCACCGCGCCCTGGCTGATTACAGTAAGGCGCTGAATGCTTTCTGCCTGGCACACCCGGCGTTGTATGCGCCCCAAAGCTTTGCCTGGACCGCGCAGGATGCAAGCACCGGCGTGCTGGGCTTTACGTTGCAGGCCGGCTGTGAAACACTTTTGTGCGCCCTGAACACCGGCACACAGGCCGTACAGGGGTTTGGGCTAAAGCCGGGCTGGGGTAGCTGTGCCCTGCCGCTGTTTGCCGCGGGCTGGGTGGATAATGCTCCCCGCTCCATTGCCAACGGATGGCTTGCGCTGGACCTTGCACCGTTAAGCGGCGGAATTTGGCAGATCGAGTAGTTTTCCGCCTTGACAAACCGGCATTTCCTGCTATACTGGGAACCGGACATAAGAACAGGGGCGCTGGAGGGCATCTCCGGCTGAGATCAAAGCAACTGTGTTTTGAGCACCCTATACCTGATCCGGGTAATGCCGGCGTAGGAAGTTTTGCTGTGGTTATATACTGCTCACAACGCTTTTGGCGCCCGCTGTACCTGCGGGCGCTTTTCTTGTTTTTATGTACTATTTTTCAGGAGTGGTATGTATATGTCATCCTCTTACACCAAAACGCGCATTATGGTAGAATGCGCCCTGATGATTGCGCTGGGCACCATCCTGGCCAACATCAAAATCTATGAGCTGCCCAACGGCGGCTCCATCACGCTGTTCAGCATGGTGCCGTTCATTCTGGTATCCTTCCGCCACGGGGTCAAGTGGGGCCTGTTCACCGGCTTTGTGAACAGCCTGCTGCAGATGCTGCTGGGCTTTTATGCGCCCCCGGCGCCCGGCCTGCTGCCTTTGGTGGGCATGATCCTGCTGGATTATGTGCTGGCCTTCTCCTTTCTGGGGCTTGCCTGCGTGTTTGCCAAGCCGTTCAAAAACAAGCTGGTCGGCGTGGCCGTGGGCTCCGCCACCGTGTGCGTGCTGCGTTTCCTGTGCAGCTTTTTGTCCGGCGTGCTGATCTGGGGCAACCTGAGCGATGGTCTGCCCGCGTGGATCTACAGCCTGACTTACAACGGCTCCTACATGCTGCCGGAAGGTATTATGACCACCATTGCCGTGGTGCTGCTGTACAAGGCTGCGCCCCAGCTGTTCAGCGCCAACAACTGATTTTGCCATTTTCAACTCCGTTTGCCTGGGGTGCCGTTTTTACGGCGTCCCAGGATTTTTTATTTCCTTTTTTCTTGATTTGCCCGTACCTGCTGCACAAAAGTTTTACCATGGCAGACATCACATTTTCCGCCCCGCCTGCCAGCCGCACCGCACGTTTTTTGCCCTGCACCAGCAGCTGCCCGTTTCAGCTGCTAAATATTACAGAAATGCGTTTTTGTACAGTTTTTTCAAATGTATTTTTGTTGCAATATTTTAGCAAAAACGCTCACTTTATGTTATCTTTATCTATCTCTTTGTTTCGTTAAAGCGCCGGGGGCACCTGTCTTTCTTTCAAGTTTCGGTCAAAATGCGCTATATTTTTAGCAATATAACCAAAGTCACCTTTGTTTTTTCGGCATTGTGCTATTTTGACAAAATACATTTGCAATTTATTGAAAATATGTTAAGATAGATTTAACAGATTGTTACACCGCAAACAATGTTCCTATTTACCACTGCATGAACGGGAATTTTGCTAACCAGAGCGGTTTTGCAATCCCCACCGGGGGCATTAGCTTCACCCCGGCAAAATACGTCCGTATTAGGAGGAATGTATCTTATGATGAAATGGCTGCAAAAGCTCGGCAAGGCGTTGATGCTGCCTGTTGCCGCGCTGCCCGTCTGTGGTATTCTGATGGGTATTGGTTACGCCCTGGCTCCCGCCGTTATGGGTGCTGAAGGTTCTACTACCGGTGCTGCTTACACGATCGGCTTCCTGCTGGTCAAGGCTGGCGGCGCTCTGATCGATAACATGGCTTGGCTGTTCGCCATCGGCGCAGCTGTCGGCCTGGCGGACGACCATGACGGCACCGCTGGTCTGGCTGGTCTGGTCAGCTTTTTGATGATGCAGCAGCTGCTCAGCCCCGGTGTTGTGGGCACCATCCGCGCTGCTGTTGGTTCCACCCTGGAAGAAGGCACCGTTGATTACATTGCTTTCAGCAAGATCGCCGGCAACTCCTTCATCGGCATCCTGGCCGCTGTCATCGGCGCCACCTGCTACAACAAGTTCAAGAGCACCAAGCTGCCTGACTGGCTGGCATTCTTCAGCGGCAAGCGCAGCGTTGCTATCATGACCGCTTTGGTTTCCATCGTGGTTTCTGTTATCCTGCTGTTCGTCTGGCCCGTTATCTTCGGCATTCTGGTTGCTCTGGGCAACGGCATTGCCGGCTTGAGCGGCATCGGCGCAGGTATCTATGCTTTCCTGAACCGTCTGCTCATCCCCACCGGCCTGCACCACGCTTTGAACAACGTGTTCTGGTTTGACACCATCGGCCTGGGCGACCTGAAACACTTCTGGGCTGGCGAGACCAGTGCTGACGTGGGCTGGGACCTTGGCATGTACATGTCCGGCTTCTTCCCCTGCATGATGTTCGGTATCCCCGGCGCTGCACTGGCTATGGTCCGCACCGCAAAGAACAAGAAGGCTGCCATTGGTCTGGTTGTTTCCGCCGCTATCTGCGCTTTCGTCTGCGGCGTTACCGAGCCGTTTGAGTTCGGCTTCATGTTCCTGTGCTTCCCCCTGTATGTTGTTTATGCTGCTCTGTACGGCATTTTCACCATCATCACCTACTACTCCGGTTTCCGCGCTGGCTTCTGCTTCTCCGCAGGCGCAACGGACCTGGTTTTCTCCGCTTCCCTGCCCGCAGCTGCCAAGACTTGGATGATCATTCCTCTGGGCATTGCCGCTTTTCTTGTGTTCTACTTTGTCTTCTACTTCGCTATCACCAAGTTTGACCTCAAGACCCCCGGCCGTGAGGACGACGATGTGGAAGAGAGCGAAAAGAACATCAAGCTTTCCAACAACAACTACACTGCAATTGCTACCGGTGTTCTGGCTGCTGTCGGCGGCAAGGAGAACATCACCGGTGCTGACTACTGCGCAACCCGCCTGCGCCTTGAAGTGAAAGATTCTTCCGCTGTGAATGAAAAGGCTGTCAAGGCTGCCGGTGCTGCCGGTGTCATCCGCCCGTCCAAGACTTCCTGCCAGGTTGTCATCGGGCCTCAGGTTCAGTTCGTGTTCGATGAACTGAAGAAGATGCTGTAATTTAAGTAACAGCAAGGGCAAGGGTTCTGGTTCCTTTGTTCCACGCCGCAGGCTGGCCGCCATGGCCCTGCCTGCGGCTTTTTTGTTTTGGTGGGCAAAAGCTGGCGTTTAACTCTTTCTTTTCTTGCTTGATTATGTTAAAATCAGAACTATAAATGCCTCCTGCGGGTTTGCCGCAGCGGCAAAAATACACTTCCCAAGGAGGTACTTTGTAACATGAACTCATTCCAACGCATCTGCCGGTCGCCTGCTTTTTTGGTGCTGGCCCTGATTTTGTGCGCCGCCGTGATTGCCGGCGGCGTTGCCCTGGCCCCCGCCGCCCCCAAGGTTTGGATTGTGATCCCCGTGCTGCTGGCTGTGGCCGCGGTTATCTGCTTCTTTGTGGCGCGCTCCACCAGCAAGGCCGCGCTGCAAAAAAAGAAAGAGGCAGAAAACGAGGGTGTGGTAAAAGCCGACCTTGACCATGCCGGCATCGCCGCCAACATTCTGGCTGCGCTGGGCGGTAAGGCCAATGTGCAAAAAGCCAGCTGCTGCGCCACACGGCTGCGCTTCCAGCTGAAAGACGGCGCTAAGGTGGACGAAAAGGCACTCAAATCCGCCGGGGCTTCCGGTGTGATCCGCTCCACCCCCACGGCCTGCCAGGTCATTCTTGGCACGCAGGTCCGCTTTGTTTACGAAGAACTGCAAAAGCTGTTGTAAGGCAGCGTTTCCCATCCTGGTTCCGGCTTCCGGAGCCAGGACTTTTTGTTATATTTTCCTAAAATATTTCTTTGTTTTTTCTCTCTTTTTTCTACAATCTCTAGTTTCTTTGTGGTGTTTGTGCTATACTATAGGTAATGGCTGTCCGCGCACAAAAAAAGAATAAGGAGATGTTCCCCATGAAAATTATTCGTGCAAAAGATTATTATGATATGTCCCGCAAAGCGGCCAATATCATCTCGGCACAGGTCATCATGAAGCCCAACTGCGTGCTGGGCCTGGCAACCGGCGGCACCCCCGTTGGCACCTACAAACAGCTGGTTGAATGGTACAACAAGGGCGACCTTGATTTTGCGGAAGTAAACACCGTCAACCTGGACGAATACCGCGGTCTGCCCCGCGAGCATCCCGAAAGCTACTGGTCCTTCATGCACCGCAACCTGTTTGACCTGGTCAACATCCGCCCCGAAGCCATCCATATGCCTGCCGGCACCAACATGGATGCTGCTGCCGAGTGCTCCCATTATGATGAAATCATCCAGCATCTGGGCGGCGTGGATCTGCAGCTGCTGGGCATTGGCCACGATGGCCACATTGGCTTTAACGAGCCGGGTGCCGCTTTTGAGCTTGGCACCCACTGTGTCCACCTGACCAAAGAGACCATTGAGGCCAACAAGCGCTTCTTTGACAACAACGAAGATCTGGTCCCGAAAGAAGCCTACACCATGGGCATCAAAACCATCATGCAGGCCCGCAAGGTTCTGATGGTTGCCAACGGCGTTGGCAAGGCTGACATCATTAAGAAAGCTTTCTTCGGCCCCGTCACGCCGGAAGTTCCCGCTTCCATCCTGCAGATGCACCCGGATTTCACCCTGGTGCTGGATGCCGAAGCTGCTTCCAAGCTGGACTAAGCGTATCGCTCAAGCCCTTACTGCATAACTGATAAGAGGGAATTTCTCAATGATTATCAAAAATGCAAGAATTTATACGCCGGAACATACCTTCAAAACAGGGGATCTGACCATCCGGGATGGCCGCATTGCCTTTGGTGCGCCCCCGCTGGAGGGCGAGGAAGTTCTGGATGCCAACGGTGCCTATGCTCTGCCCGGTTTGGTGGATATTCATTTCCACGGTGCTGTCGGGCATGATTTCTGCGATGCCGATGAAGCCGGTTTGCAGGCCATTGCCGATTTTGAGGCCAGCAAAGGCGTGTTGGCCATCTGCCCCGCCACCATGACGTTCAGCGAGGAGATTTTGAACGGCATTATGGATGTGGCCGCCGCCCACAAGAACGGTCAGGGTGCTGACCTGGTCGGCATCAACATGGAAGGCCCCTACATCAGCCCCAAAAAGATCGGCGCACAGAACCCCAAGTATGTGCAGGGGGCCGATGCCGCCATGTTCCGCCGGCTGCAGGCACGCAGCGGCGGGTTGATCAAGCTGGTGGACGTTGCCCCGGAAGAACCCGGCAATCTGGATTTTATCCGTGACTGCCACAACGAGGTGTGCATCTCGATTGCCCACACCTGCACGGATTATGATACCGCCAAGGCTGCGTTTGCCGCCGGTGCCAGCCACATGACCCACCTGTATAACGCCATGCCCGGCATCACCCACCGCGCCCCCGGCCCCATTATTGCCGCGCTGGAAGACGGTGCCGATGTGGAGCTGATCACCGATAATGTTCACATTCACCCCGCTGTGGTGCGCTTTACCTTTAACACCTTCGGGGATGACCATGTGATCCTGATTGCAGACAGCATGATGGCCTGCGGGCTGCCGGACGGCGCTTATAGCCTGGGCGGCCAGGCCGTTACGGTGCGCGGCCCCCGCGCCACCCTGACCGAGCACCCCGATACCATCGCCGGCAGTGCTACCTGCCTGTATGACTGCATGCGCCGTGCTGTGTGCGAGATGGGCGTTCCGCTGGAAAGCGCGGTGCGCGCTGCGACCGAAAACCCGGCCCGGAGCATTGGCGTTGATGCTGATTATGGCTCTTTGGCCGCCGGGCGCTATGGCAACGTGGTTCTGGCCGATGATGACCTGAACATCCTTGCCGTGGTGCAAAAGGGCAAAGTTATCCACGATAACCGCTGAACTTGTTGAAAATCCGGGCGCTTGCCAAAAAGCGTCCGGATTTTTTGTTTTGCTCTCTGTACGCCGCTGCTGCGGCTTTTCTGCACAGTGCTTTCTTTAGGCAACACCGCACAATTCCCGCCTTGCGGCTTAAGCACCGCTCCGGCAGTTGCGGCACGGCATCTGCGTTGCTGATTCCTAATTAACTCCCGCTTCCCCAAAAAATTATGACAAAATCTTCCTCTCCCTCTCGTTTGGATGCCTTTTTTGGCAACCCGGCGGCTGCGGTGGGCATGGCGGTGGTGTGCAATGTGCTGTGGGGGTCGGCGTTTCCGTTTATCAAAATGGGGTACCGCCTGTTTGCTATTGACGCCACCGATACCGCTTCCATCATGTGCTTTGCCGGTGTCCGCTTTATGCTCAGCGCGCTGCTGGTGTATGCCGGGGGCGCGGCGCTGCGGCGCGGGCCGCTGCCCATGCCAAAGGGCAAAAATCTGCTTTCCTGCTGCGGGCTGGGCCTGTGGCAGACTGCTGCACAGTATACCTTTTATTATTCCGCCGTTGCCCTGCTGACCGGGGCTATGGGCGGTATTCTGAACAGCACCCAGAGCTTTATGGGGGTTATCCTGGCACACTTTTTGTACGGCAAAGCCGACCGCATGACGCCGCGCAAAGCTATTGGCTGTGCGCTGGGGTTCAGCGGTGTGCTGGTGGCAACTCTTGGCAACCACGGCAGCGGCAGCCCGGCGGGCGTTGCCTATATGCTGATCGCTTCGGTGATTTTTGCACTGGCCGGGCCGTGGAACAAAGCCGTGACCCAAAAGGTGGATTCGTTCACCGTCTCCTGCCTGAACCTTGGGGTCGGCGGTGCGGCGCTGCTGGTCATCGGCCTTGTTCTGGGCGGCAGCCTGCACCCGCAAAGCTTTGGCGCTGTGCCGGTGCTGCTTTTCCTGGCATTTATCTCCGGTGCCGGTTATGTGATCTGGGCACTGCTGATGAAAAACAACCCTGTTTCCCGCATTGCCGTGTTCGGCCTGATCATTCCGATCATGAACGTTCTGCTCTCCGCCATCCTGAACGGCGAGCCCCTGTTCGAATGGCAATACCTCGCCGCCCTTGTGCTGGTGTGCGGGGGGATCTATTTGGTTAATAGGCCGAATGGAAAGTTAGGAAGTAGGAGTTAGAGGTTGGTTTGGGTGGCAGCAGAGCAGACGGTACGGGCAAAAAGCAAAGCTTTTGCCGTTCGCATCATTCACTTGTATGAGTTCCTTACACGGGAATAGAAAGAATATGTGCTGGCAAAGCAGGTTTTACGCAGCGGCACCAGCATTGGGGCCAATGTTGTGGAAGCAGGCTGTGCCATCAGCCGGAAAGAGTTCCTGGCCAAGAACTATATCGCATTCAAAGAATGTGCAGAGACATTGTACTGGCTTGAATTGCTGTATGAAACCGGATATCTTTCACAGGCAGAATATTCTTCCATCGAAAAAGACTGCCAGGAGTTAAAGCGGATGCTTTCGTCCATCACGAAAACAACGCAGCTGACCTTATAAGTGGCCCAATAACTCCTAACTCCTCCCTCCTAATTGCTAACTGTAAAGGAACTTTACGCTATGACCAACATCTTCGATACCCACGCGCATTATTCGTCCCGGCAGTTTGATGCGGACCGGGATGCGGTGATGCGGGCGCTGGGGGAAGGCGGCGTGGTGGGCGTGCTGGAATGTGCAACGCATTCCGGCGATGCCGCTGCGGTGCTGGAACTGGCCCACAAATATCCTTTTGTACATGCCGCGCTGGGCATCCACCCCGAAAGCCTTGGCGAGGAGGACGCCGCCACTGTGGCCACTTACCACGGGGACTGGCGGGCCGAGCTTGCCGCCATGCGCCCCCTGTTTGATGACCCCGCTGTGATTGCGGTGGGGGAAATCGGGCTGGACCACCATTGGCCGCTGCCAGCGCAGGAACAGTACGACCTGTTTGAAGCGCAGCTGCAGCTGGCGCAGGAGCTGGACCTGCCGGTCTCGGTGCATGACCGCGAAGCCCACGCCGAAATGTATGAGCTGCTGCGCCAGTACCGCCCCCGCGGGGTGCTGCACTGTTACAGCGGCAGCGCTGAGGACGCCGCCTGGCTGACGGCGCAGGGCATGGCCCTTGGATTTGGCGGCGCTGTGACTTATAAAGGAGCCAAGCGCGCGGCCAAGGTGCTGGCCATGGTGCCGCACGAACTGGCTGTGCTGGAAACCGACTGCCCCTATATGTCCCCCGAACCGGTGCGCGGCACCCGCAACGACAGCCGGAACATTGCCCATGTGGCAGCCAAGATCGGCGAGATCTGGCAGATGGATGCCCAGAGCGTCCTGGATTTGACCGCTGAAAATGCAAAACGCATCTTCAATCAATAAGGCAGCGCTGCACCAAGCTGTGCAGCCTTTGCCGCAAACAATTTATCTGGAGGAATCACCATGAAAGCACGCATTCCCAAACACCGCGAATTTATCATCGACTTCCCGAAAGAGGTTTCTCAGGAAAAGGCAGACGAAGGCTGGGAGAAGCTGACCGCCCTGCTGGAAGATTACAAGAAGGCCCATAACGGCCAGAGCGTTTACTCCCCGACCTTCATCGAGGACCTGGAGCCCGCCGTAAAGGAACTGCAGGCAGAGTACGGCTTTACCTACACCGTTGAAACTGCAAAATAATTGCTGAACCCGCTGCGGTCCTTGCTGAATGCGAGGATCGCATTTTTGTTATAGAATTTATGGCAGGAAATCGTATTCTTCCTTATGGTTTCTACACAATTCAGCCGTAAACTGAATGTGTAGCAAACATAAGGAGGATGATGAGATGCTGCAAACAACACACAAAGGTCTGTCCGGCACGGCGCTCAAAACCATTGCGCTGGTACTGATGCTGATGGATCATATCCACTACTTTTTTGAGTTTACCGGATGCATTCCGGAATGGTTCAGCATGCTGGCGCGCCTGTCGGCACCGCTGTTTTTGTTCTGCACGGTGGAAGGCTTTGCCCATACGCATGACCGCAAGCGGTATTTCTTCCGTATCTGGTGCATCGGTGCGGGCATGGCGGCGGTGCAATTTTTCATGATCTATGCCAAGGCGTTCCGCCGCGGGGATGGCTTTTACCCGCAGAACGCGATCTTCCAGGATTTTGTTCTGCTCTGTGTGATCTGGCAGGGCATCGACTGGGTGCGCGCCAAAAAGTATGGGAAGGGCATTGCCGCTATCGCGGCAGTGGTCGGCTGGCCGTACCTGTTTGCTGCAGTGCTGGGAATGTTCCCGCAGCTTATGCAGAGGCCGATTGTCAGCACCGTGCTGGCGTTTGTCATCACCAGCCCGGTGCCCATGTGGACCAGCATCACGGACGGTGGTTGGGGCTACCTGGTTAGCGGCGTGCTGCTGTATCTGCTGCGGAACCACCGCAAAGCACAGGTAGCTGTGTGGGCACTGAACAGCTTTTTGTGGGATTTTGTGCTGGTGTACCTGCAGCTGCGCGGTCAGCCGGGGTTTGAACTTTCCCAGATGTTTACCACCTATTACGAATGGTTTGGCGTGGCCGCCGCGGTGCTGATGCTGGCTTACAACGGTATGCGCGGCAGCGGGCATAAACAGCTGTTTTATTGGTTCTACCCGGCCCATGTCTACCTGCTGTATGGGGTGTCCTGCCTGGTGTATCGCCTGATTGCATAAAAAGGAGGAAGATGTTATGGCGCATATTCTTGCGGTTGATGATGACCCGGATCTTTGCACACTGCTGAAAACGGCACTGGAACGGGACGGCCACGCGGTAGAAATCCGCACATCCGGCGTGACCGTGACGGAAAGCCTGTGCCGCTGGGCGGACTGCATCCTGCTGGATGTGATGATGCCCGGCGAGGATGGCTTTGCCACCTGCCGCCGCATCCGCGCCATAACGCAGGCACCGATTTTATTTTTGACTGCCCGCACCGATGAACAGTCGGTTCTGACCGGCCTTGGCATTGGGGCGGACGATTACCTGACCAAGCCGTTCCGCGTGGCGGAGCTGCGCGCCCGCGTGGCCGCCCACCTGCGGCGGCAGAACCGCGCCCCCGCCAGCCGCATGGTGCGCGGCGGAATCGGGTTCGACCTGGCGGCCAAAACCGCGATGGTGGGGGAGCAACCGCTGCCATTCACCCGGTCGGAATACGCAATCAGCGAGTATCTGGCCCTGCACGCGGGGCAGACGTTCAGCAAAGAACAGATATATGAAGCTGTTTTTGGCTATGATGGCACAGCGGACGATACGGCAGTGACCCAGCACATTAAAAATATCCGCGCCAAACTGCGCACAGCGGGCGTTGCCGCGCCGGAAACCGTACTGAAAACAATATGGGGAGTGGGCTACCAATGGAAAAGCGAAACCTGACCCCGCTGCGCAATGTGCTGGTGCGCTACCTTGTGGTGTGCGGCGGTGGAAGCCTTGTGATCCTGCTGGTGTGGTGGGGGCTGTTTATGTCGCTTATACGCAATGGGTTTTTGCTGCCTCCCGTTACCGGGGCGCAGGTGTGCAGCGAAGCACGGGATTACGCCGCAACCGCCACCGTTGAAACCTTTGACCCCAACGCCATTGACCCGTTGTGCCGCTATGCCATATTACAGGCCGGGACAGCGCATGTGCTGCAAACCAACATGACAGCCGGCCAGCTGAAAAAAGCGAGGAACATATTAGCGGGCGGCAGGCAGTGGGTGATGGCATCATACCAATACGTGGTGGATATGGCGGATGGCGCACGCTGCATTTTGCAGTATGATTATTCGGTGCCCTATGCGGACCCGGCACTGCGGGAAGTCCTGCCGGATTTTCAGACCATGTATATTCTGCTGCTGATTTTGCTGGAGGTGATATGGCTGGCGCTGTGTACCCACCGCACGGTGAAGGTGCTGACGGGGGAGACCCGCAAGCTGACCAAAGCTTCCGCAGCAATCGCCGCCCAGCGCCCGGAAGAAATCGAGGTTTCCGGCGCTAAGGTGAGGGAGTTCGCCGAAACGTTGCGGGCTATGCAGACAATGGGCAGCCAACTGACAGCCAGCCTGCAAAGCCAGTGGAAGCTGGAACAGCAGCGCGCCGAGCAGACCGCCGCCCTGGCCCATGACCTGAAAACCCCGCTGGCGATCATAACCGGCAACGCCGACCTGCTGGCGGAGGATGAGAACCTGACCGAAGCCCAGAAAGCCCAGATTGCCGCCATGCAGCGCGCCGCGGAAAAAGCAGACCGCTACCTGCAAACCCTGCGCACCGTCAACACCACCGAAACCAGCCCGCAGGAGCCGATGCAGCGGGTGCAGGTGCAGGAAATTCTGACACGGTGCGCTAATGATGCCAAATTGTTGTGCGAAAATAGAAGTATACAATTTGTACTAAACAACGCAATGGAAAACGCCCGAACCATCCCCGCACAAAGGCAGGCACTGGGCCGGGCACTGGATAATATTTTAGAAAACGCCGTTCGCTTTACCCCCGCTGGCGGAACCATCACGCTGGATGCTGTGGAAGAGGGACAGGAAATTGTTTTCACTGTAACGGATACCGGGCCGGGGTTCAGCCCGGAAGCCCTGCAGAAAGCGGGCCGGGAACTCTTCACCACCGATGCCGCCCGCGGCCAGCACTGGGGCCTTGGCCTTGCTGCCGCCCGCCGCACCGCCCAAACCCATAACGGCACCCTAACCGTAAGCAACGGGGAGAACGGGGGAGGAAAAGTGGAATTGAGAGTTAGGAGGTAGGAGTGAGGAGTTTTTTGGGTCGCAGATACCGTTAAAGGTCGGCCAAAATATATAAATTAAAATGTAGGGAACGGTCTTGACCGTTCCGTTGCCTTGGCAAACATCCCATGTGAGGAGATGATTTTGAGGTTCCGGAACGGTCAAGACCGTTCCCTACAGATATTTTATAATGTTAATTGCAAAACCTAAAACCGCCGCAATAACTCCTCCCTCCTAACTTATTTTCTCGTCTCGGTCCAGTACTCTCCCATGCTTGCTCCCGGCTGGCCGGTGCATTCATTGGAGAGATAATGGGTCAGGGCATCATCGGCGGGGGTCCAGGCGCGTGCGGTGGGTTCATCGGGGTATTCCACTTCGGCATACATAAAATGGCTGGGCAGCCCGGCGTCCACATCGTTCACTTCCAGCTTCAGGCCGTTCTTCAGGGCATAGGTGCGGCGCTCCTTGGCAATCAGCGGTTTGCCGATCAGGCGTTCCAGCTTTTCAAACAGCTCCGGCGTGATCTCGGTTTCAATCTCTTCCCGCATCAGGCCGGTTTTGTCCGGTGCGCCCTTAAAGCAGAGCACCAGCGCGGTGCGGCCGCCCTGCAATGCTTCGCGCCGGATGCGCACTGTGGGGCGCACGCTGATGTACCCTTGGTCCATGCGGTAAGTTTCCAGCAGGGGAAGCCCCTGGGGCCAGCCCTGCACCATCCATTTGCGTTCAATTTCCATGGTGTTCACCTTGCTCTTTCCTGATTTCTACCCGGAATGTCGTGCCATCCTGCCCGGATTCCGCCCGGATAGCGGCGTGGTGTGCCTGGCAGATGCTTTGTGCAATCGCCAGCCCCAGCCCGGTTCCGCTGCCGGTGTGGGATGGGTCCGCGCGGTAAAAGCGCTCAAAAATATGGAGCAGCCGGTCCGGTGGGATGGGCGTGCCGGTGTTGTGCACCGTCAAAACCGCCTGGCTGCCCGCTGCGGCCAGCCGCAGGGTCACGGCGCCGCCGGTGCCCGCGTACTTGATGGCATTATCCAGCAGGATCACCGCCAACCGATGCAGGGAGGCGGCAACCCCCTGCACGGTCAGGCCGGGGTTCGTCCGCTACAATCAGGATATTCACCGGCAAATCTCCTTCGGCTTTCTTCAACTTATAGATACAGTATACCACAATTAGCTGAAAATAGGCTGAAAAAATGCGGCAGGTTTTTGCGCCTGCCGCATTTGCGTTACTCTTCTTCCAGGATCTCTGCGGCAACCTCTGCACGGTCGCGGCGGGTATCCATGGCGGTCTTTTCAATCATGCGGTGGGCTTCCGCTTCGCTCATGCCCTTGTGCTCGATCAGATAGCACTTGGCACGGTCCACCAGCCGGATCTGGGCAATCTTATCCCGCAGTTTGTCGTTTTCCTGTCGCAGATAGTCCAGGCGGCGGCAGCAGGCGGCGGCCATCTGAACGGCCTGGCGGAACTGCACCCCGGTAAAGGGCTTTGCCAACACCAACACACCGTGCTGCTGCAATTTATCGGAAATCTGGTCTGCGGTGCCCGCCTTGGCAAGCAGAATGACACCGGCGTTTGATTTTTCTACCGCATAGGTCGAAAGTTCGTGGCCAAACTCGTCCGGCAGGGGGGTGTTGATGATCACGACCTCGAAATCAATATCCCCCATGCGGCGGCGGGCTTCGCCGCCGCTGGCCACAATGGTGGGGCGCAGGTAACCCAGCTCCGCTACATGCTTTGCCAGGTATTCATTTGCGTTGTTCCCCGCAGAGGCAATCAAAGCTGAAGGCACAAACACATCACCGCCCATCTGTTAAATTACAAAATCTGCCCTGCTTTGGGAAACATCAAATCTTCAAAAAGCAGTTTTCACGTTCCCATGCCTGGGGGTCGGGGGCACTTTCGTAACCATGGCACAACTGGGTCTGGTATTCAAAGTATTTGTTCATCAGCGGCACAGGCAGCTCTTTGGCGATAAAGTCACTCTGTGCGGCAATGGTGATGGCTTCGCGCAGACTTTCGGGCAGGCTTTCCAGCCCTTCGGCGGCGCTCTTGTGGAACAGATTGCGGTTGACCGGAGCGGGCAGCGGCATCTTTTTTTCAATGCCGTCGAGCCCGGCGGCCAGAATCAGGCCAATGACCAGATATGGGTTGCAGGAGGGATCGGGGCTGCGCAGCTCCAGGCGGCAGAATTCGCCGGTGGCGGAAGGCAGGCGCACCAGCTGGCTGCGGTTCTGGCGGCTCCAGCTCACATACTTGGGGGCTTCGCAGCTGCCAAACCGTGTGTAAGAGTTGGGAATCGGGTTGCAGAAGCAGGTCAGCTCCCGTGCGTGCGCCAGAATACCGGCAATAAAATGTCCGGCCTCGCTGTCGGGGGCAATGTCGCCCTGGAACAGGTTTTTGCCATCCCGGTGGATGGAAACATTCACATGCATGCCGCTGCCGGCCTGGTCCTGCATGGGCTTGGGCATAAAGCTGGCAAACAGGCCGTTGCGGTCCGCAATAGCTTTGACGGTGCTTTTGAAGGTGTTCAGGTTATCGGCCGATTTGAGCGCAGTGGAATACATAAAGTCCACTTCGTTCTGGCCAAAGCCGCTTTCGTGGTGGCTGTGCTGGGGGCGCAGGCCCATATCCTCCATGGCAAAGCAGATCTCGCGGCGGATGTTCTCGGCCTTGTCCAAAGGGGCAATGTCAAAGTAGCCACCGTGGTCCATCGGAATGCGGGTGGGGTTGCCGTGCTCGTCGGTCTGGAACAGATAGAACTCACATTCACAGCCCACATCGCAGCGCAGGCCCATGGCCTTGGCGCGCTTGACCACCGATTGCAGGTACCCGCGGCTGTTGCCGGCAAAGGGGCGGCCATTGGGCAGGGTGATATCGCAGTACATGCGCATCACGCGGCCCTCGGTGGGGCGCCAGGGCAGAATGGTCATTGTGTCCGGGTCTGGCCAAAGCACAAGGTCACTCTCCTCAGTGTTCATAAACCCGGCAATGGAGCTGCCGTCAAAGCAGACGCCCTGCTCGAAGGCATAGGGAAGGTCCCCGGCAAAGACAGAGATGTTTTTTTGATTGCCGAAAATATCGCAGAACGCCAGACGTACAAATTTTACGTCGTTATCTTCGACATAGTTCAGGATATCCTGTGCAGAATGCTTCATAGTGGAATCCTCCAATGTTTGAGCTACATAGTTGGCAGAGGGGGGAGAAGTTAGGAGGTAGGAGTGAGGAGTTGATGCAATTAGGAATTAGCAATTAGAAATTCCGTAGGGGCGCACATTGTGCGCCCGTTGCCTTTTGGTTAATCCCATTATAGCATATGGAGCAAAGTTCCGGTATGGTCGATAAGGCGGGACGAGTGCCGGGAGTTTATTCAGCATGGAACCCAATAAACTCCTAACTCCTCCCTCCTAACTTTCAACTGACTCCTACCTAAACTCGAAAGGCCCACCTCGCGGCGGGCCTTTCGAGCTGGTGTAAGAAATAGGAAAAGGAGAATGGCGTGTTAAAAAGCCGTGCCCGGCATTTTGTGCAAAGCACAAACCCTTGCTGCCGGGGGCTTTTTGGGTCACTGCTTACTCAGTGTAGAACAGCATGCGGCTGTAGCACGGCAGCGGCCAGTAGTCCTCATCGACAAGCTCTTCAGCAGCGTCAGCGGCGGCGCGCAGGGTATCCATGGCGGGCAGAACCTCATCATGGAAAGCATGAGCCTTAGCGGTCTCATCGTCCAGGGCGCTGACCTTATCGGTCACAGCCTTCAGAGCATCGGTTGCATCAGACATCTCGTCAGTGTATTTGGAAAGTGCAGTCAACAGCTTTGCTTCGGACTTGGTGGAGATGCCTTCCACAGCAGCGGTCTTGGCTGCGGCGGTGCTGGCAACTTCGCCCATATAGCTGGTGGCGGCAGGAATCAGCTGCTTGGATGCGATCTTGAGCATGGTGCGGGCTTCGATGTTGATAATCTTGGAGTAGTGCTCCATCTCAACTTCGTAACGGCTCAGCATTTCGGTCTTGGTCAGAACGCCGAACTCTTCCATCAGGGAGATGTTCTTCTCTTCCTTCAGGGCGACCATGGCATCGGGGGTGCACTTGCGGTTGGGCAGGCCACGGCGGGCAGCCTCAGCTTCCCAGGCTTCGGAATAACCGTTGCCGTTGAAGATCACACGGCGGTGGTCATTCAGGGTCTTCTTGACCCAGGCGGCGGCAGCGCACTCAAAGTCAGCAGCGCCCTCCACATCGGCAACAAACTGCTTCAGCTCTTTGGCAACAGCAGTGTTCAGGATGGTGTTGGCATCGCTCAGGTTCTCAGCGGAACCGGGCATACGGAACTCGAACTTGTTGCCGGTAAAGGCGAACGGAGAAGTACGGTTACGGTCGGTGGTGTCCTTGCTGAACTTGGGCAGAACATCAACGCCAAGGTCCATCTTCATCTTAACAGGGCCGGCATAGGGGCTGTCGGTGCAGACAGCATCGATAACAGCTTCCAGCTCTTCGCCGACAAAGATGGAGATGATGGCCGGGGGAGCTTCGTTAGCGCCCAGGCGGTGGTCATTGCCGGGGGTGGCAACAGAGGTACGCAGCAGGTCAGCGTATTCATCGACTGCCTTGATGACGGCGGTCAGAAAGACCATAAACTGCAGGTTTTCCATCGGGGTATCGCCGGGATCCAGCAGGTTTTCGCTCTTGGTGCTGATGGACCAGTTGTTGTGCTTGCCGGAACCGTTAACGCCCTCGAACGGCTTTTCGTGCTGCAGGCAGACCAGGCCGTGCTTATCGGCAATCTTCTTCATCATTTCCATGGTCAGAAGGTTGTGGTCGATGGCAACGTTGGTGGTATCGTAAATGGGGGCGAGCTCATGCTGGCAGGGGGCAACTTCGTTGTGCTTGGTCTTTGCGGGGATGCCCAGCTTCCACAGCTCGGTGTCCAGATCCTTCATAAAGTCGGAGACAATGGGGCGGATCACACCAAAGTAGTGCTCTTCCAGTTCCTGGCCCTTGGACGGTGCAGAGCCAAACAGGGTGCGACCGGTCAGAACCAGGTCCAGGCGCTTGTTGTAATCCTCTTTGCGGATCAGGAAGTACTCCTGCTCCGGGCCAACGGTGGTGGCAACGCGCTCAACATCCTTGCCGAACAGGTGCAGTACCTTGCAGGCCTGGTCGCTGATGGCCTGCATGGAACGCAGCAGCGGGGTCTTTTTATCCAGTGCTTCGCCGGTGTAAGAGCAGAATGCAGTTGGGATGCACAGCACGTCATCTTTTACAAAAGCATAGCTGGTGGGGTCCCATGCGGTGTAGCCGCGGGCTTCACAGGTGGCGCGCAGGCCGCCGGAAGGGAAGGAGGAAGCATCTGGTTCGCCTTTGATGAGCTCCTTGCCGGAAAACTCCATGATGGCGGTGCCGTCCGGCTGGGGGCTGACAAAACCATCGTGCTTTTCACTGGTGATGCCGGTCAGGGGCTGGAACCAGTGGGTGTAATGGGTAGCGCCCTGTTCAATCGCCCAGCGCTTCATCACGCTGGCCACAACATTGGCTACTTCCAGGTCAAGGGCCTGACCCTTTTCAATGGTTGCCTTCAGGCTCTTGTAGGTCGAGCTGGGCAGACGCTCACGCATTTCGTGCTCGTTGAAGACTTTGCTGCCGTACAGTTCCATAACGGTTGCTGCCATACTTACCGAACTCCTTTTCCTCTGTGGTATCATCACGCAAATAAGTCGGACTTTTTATAAAACAAAAGGCACTGCGAACAGGATTTGTGTTCGCAGCGCCCTTGCTGTTTATGTGCTTATTATACGGGCCAAACGCAAAAAAAGCAACTGGCAGAAATGACAAACCGGATTGGCGTTTGCCTTGATGTTTTAGGAAAAATGCTTGTATTGGGGGATGGAGCCATCCAACCCCCAATGCGGCCTAATAAAATAAACCGGGCTGCCAACCCCGCTTGGGGGCGACAAGCCCGGTATAGTTTAGACAGTTAAACGTGTGCTGCGTTCTTTTGGCTTTTGCGGTACAGCACAACAGTGGCTGCAATGCCCAGCAGGCTGATGCAGTCCGCCGCGCGCCAGAACCACATTCCAGTCCAGCGCACCTGTACGCTGCCCTGCCAGCCGGGAGCCAGGGTAACGGTCAGGTAACCGTTCTTGTGGGTCAGTGCGGCTCCGTCCGCAGCGGTCATATGGTAGCCGGGGTAGTAGAATAGCGGCAGCCGGATGGATGCTTCGGTATCGCCGGTGTTCTGCGCCGCCAGCTGAATGGTCAGGCCGTTTTTGGTGTACTCTGTCAACTCTACGCCGTCGTCCGCTTCGGGGGTCAGGCGGCCCCAGACGCTGTCATCGGTGGTGGTGTCCTCGGTGGGCAGGTATTCGCCGCCACCCACCTGACCGGGCAGGTCATCCACCGCGGCAAGGCTCATGTAGGTAACGGCTTCGCTGGTGGTGCATTTGTCATACATCAGGTACCCGGCGGGGATGATGGTCAGCGCCAGCAGGGCGGCGGCCATTGCCTTGGCGGCTTCGGGCCGGACTTTGCGGTACAGCACCACCGCACAGCAGGCGCACACGACCAGCAGCATGGTGGCCGGGGTGAAGAACCGCCAGGCAAACTGCAGCTTCCCCAGAGTCTTGCTCAGCGCCTGCAATGGTTCGCAACGGAACAGCGCGTACCAGGGGCAAAGGTCGCTGGCGCACCAGGCGGCCAGCAGGCCAAAGCCCAGTGTCAGGCTGCCAATGCGCGCGGCATCGCGGCTGCTTTTGCGCACGGCGGGGTCCAGCACAGCCAGCAGGAAGAAGAATGCACCCGCGGCCAGTGCCAGGCCCAGCGTCTGCGGCATTTCGCCCGCAATGCCGCTCTGGATGCTCTCCGCCACGCCGCTGCTTTGGCCGAACATCAAAAACATCTGGCCCAGGTAAACGGAGCTGTCGTACAGGTAGGCGGCATCATACTTGCCGCTGATGCGGCACACCCCCTGCACCATGTATTGCAGCAGCGGCACCATAAACCACAGGTTCCACACAATGGCGGCCCCGGCGGCTTTGCACAGAGCGGGCAGCACCGGGCGGGTGAAGGTCTTTTTGAAATACAGCAGGCAGAAGGCGGCGGTAAAGAACACCGCAAGTTCGGTTGTCAGCAGATGGCTCTGCAGCAGGCCGGTAAAGCCCAGGGCAAAGGGCAGCCAGCACCAGGGCTCGGCCTTTTTGCCATCGGCAGGGGATTGGCGATAAATCCGCCACAGCCCGTACACGACCAGCGGCAGGAACGCCATGGCGGTATATTCGCCCACTGCGGCGCGCACAAACACGTTGGTCAGCCGGTAGAACGAAAGGGTGTACAACGCGGTGCCAAGCAGCGCGGCACAATCGCTGCGGAACATTTTGCGCAGAGCATAAAACGTAATGCCCACGGTGGCCGCTGTGATGGATGCAACGTAAACTTTGTAGCTGGTTTGCAGGCTGAAACCCAGAATGCGCAGCACCGCAGCCGGGTACAGGAACACATCGGAGTACATCAGGCTGAACGGATAGCCTTTTTCGTTGATGATGGCCGGGTCCATGCGCACGGGGAACTGCCCGGCCAGCAGCCCGGCTTTCAGCCCCTCAATGCGGGAAAGGTGGATGGAAAGGTCGTGCCCATACGTCAGGTAGCCGAGCCCCAGCGGCAGGCAGGCAAACACGCCGATGCCCACCAGCGCCATGGCGATATACCGCCCGCGCAAGGTATGGATGGGAAATTTGATCCGGCGGGTCAGCAACAGGATCACCCAGTCCAGTACGGCGCAGAACACAAGCCCCGTCAGCAGCCGCACATACGCCCACGCGTGGGTGGGTACGATCTGTGCGCCGGTAATGTAGATGACCTGGTTTTTGCCGCAGTCCGCGGTAAACTGCAGCTGTGCGGTTTCACAGCCGTAGGGCATCCACAGGCTGAACACCGTGCGGGTGCGCTCAGCGGGCAGCTTGGCGGCATCGTACTGCGCGGTGGGCATGATCTCATCCAGAAAGCTGACCTCGCCGTCTTCGCCGTCATTCACATAGTTGATGCAAACCTGGTAGCTGCCGCGCGGCAAGTCGATCCAGCGGGTGGTGGCAAACAGGCCGGTAAAGTTTTCCACGCGGGCGCCGCGGTCATCATTGGTACATTCCTCCGCGTAGGGAATGATCAGGTCCGGCGTAATATCAATCACGCCGCCTGTGCGGAAATCCCCCACAAAACGCAGCGCCAACACCATAAATTCCACCAGAACCAGCAGCAGGACCAACCCGTTCTGGCGGCTGAAAATTTTTTTGAGCTTTTGCAAACAAGCACGCTCCCTTCTTAATATGATCTTAAATACTATCTTATTTATTATAGGGGATTGTACGATGGTGCGCAAGAGAATTTGCACCAAACAGGAAAAAAGACTCTTGCTTTTGGAAATAAAAGTGATGTATAATAAAGCGTCCATTTATTTGTGGTAGTTGTGGAGAGGATGGTATATATGGCGACAAAGTACGTTTTTGTTACTGGCGGCGTGGTCTCCGGCTTGGGCAAGGGCATCACAGCAGCCAGCCTGGGCCGTTTGCTGAAAACCCGCGGCCTGAAGGTGGCTTCTCAAAAGTTGGATCCTTATATCAACGTGGATCCCGGCACCATGAGCCCGCTACAGCACGGCGAGGTGTTTGTGACTGATGACGGAACCGAAACCGACCTGGATCTGGGTCACTATGAGCGCTTTATTGATGAAAACCTGAACAAGTACTCGAACCTGACGACGGGCAAGGTCTATTGGAACGTGCTGAACAAGGAACGCCAGGGCGCTTATCTGGGCCAGACGGTACAGATCATTCCCCACATTACCAACGAAATCAAGAGCTATATCTACAATCTTGCCAAAAGCACCGAAGCCGATGTTGTCATCACCGAAATCGGCGGTACCACCGGTGATATTGAGAGCCAGCCTTTCCTGGAGGCCATCCGCCAGGTTGGTATTGAGCAGGGCATGGAAAACTGCTGCTACATCCATGTGGTTCTGGTGCCCTATATTTCCGGCTCGGACGAATATAAATCCAAGCCCGCCCAGCATTCCTGCAAGGAACTGCAGGGCATGGGCATCGCCCCCAACGTCATCGTGCTGCGTGCCGATGGCCGCGTTGGCAGCGATATCAAGCGCAAGATCAGCATGTTCTGCAATGTGCGCCCTGATTGCGTGATTGAAAACCTGACCATGCCCAGCCTGTACGAGTGCCCGCTGATGCTGGAAGCTGCCGGCCTGACCAACGTTGTTTGCCGTCAGCTGCACTTGGAAACTCCGGCCAGCGACCTGACCGAGTGGAAAGAGCTGATCTCCCGCATTGCCACCCGCAGCAAGACCTGCACCATTGCCCTGGTTGGCAAATATGTCAAACTGCATGACGCATACCTGAGTGTAATGGAGTCCCTGTATCACGCCGGCTTTGAGAATGAGTCCAAAGTGGAGATCCACTGGGTGGACAGCGAAAACCTGCTGGATCAGGAGCGCTGCGCTGAAGAGCTTTCCGGTGTGGATGGCATCATCCTGCCCGGCGGCTTTGGCGACCGCGGCATTGAGGGCATGATCCAGGCCGCCCGCTATGCACGGGAGCAGAACATCCCGTATTTTGGCATCTGCTTGGGTATGCAGATTATGGTTATGGAATATGCCCGCGATGTGCTGGGCTATGCCGATGCCAACTCCAGCGAGTTTACGCCGGACGGCGAGCACAATGTTATTGCTCTGATGCCGGACCAGCAGGGGAACATCCCGAAGGGCGGCACCATGCGCCTGGGCAAGTACCCCTGCATTACCGCCGAGGGCACCAAGCTGCGTGAGTGCTATGGCAAAGAAGAAATTGACGAACGCCACCGCCACCGCTATGAGTTCAACAACGACTACCGTGCAGAGATGCAGAACCACGGCCTTGTGATCTCCGGTACCAGCCCGGATGGCCGCCTGGTGGAAGCTGTTGAGCTGCCCGGCCGTGATTTCCATGTGGGCGTACAGTTCCACCCCGAATCCCTGCTGACCGGCGATGGTAAGCGTATGCTGGCAAACTTCCTGAATCTGATTCCGGACGTATCTGTGCCGCTGCCGCCCATTGTGGAAGAACGTCCTAAGACGGAACTGAAAAAGTATATCGCACAGGTGACCGACGGCAAGGATCTGACAGAAGCAGAAGCACAGGACGCAATGGACATCATCATGAGCGGCAGTGCGACCAATGCACAGATCGCCGGTCTGCTGGTGGCTCTCCGCATGAAAGGCGAAACCATTGCAGAGATCACCGGTTTTGCCAAGGGCATGCGGCAGAAGGCCAAGCATGTCACCGGCTGCGAGAACTCCATTGAGATTGTGGGAACCGGCGGCGATCTGGCGAACTCGTTCAACATCTCCACCACATCTTCCTTTGTTATCTCTGCGGCAGGCATGCCGGTGGCAAAGCACGGCAACCGGGCGGCTTCTTCCCAGTGCGGTACCGCCGACTGTCTGGAAGCGCTGGGCGTGAACATCCAGCAGAGTCCCGCCCGCTGTGCGGAACTGCTGCAGGAAGTGGGCATCTGCTTCTTCTTCGCCCAGAAGTACCACACCTCCATGAAGTACGTGGGCCCCATCCGCAAGGAGCTGGGCTTCCGCACCGTGTTCAACATCCTTGGACCGCTGACGAACCCCGGTTCGCCCGCCATGCAGCTGCTGGGCGTCTACGATGAATACCTTGTGGAGCCGCTGGCACAGGTGCTCATCAGCCTGGGCGTCAAGCGCGGCATGGTGGTCTACGGCAAGGATAAGCTGGACGAAATTTCCCTCAGTGCCCCAACCAAGGTCTGCGAGATCAAGGACGGCTGGTACAAGTGCTACACCATTGAGCCGGAACAGTTCGGCCTTGCCCGCTGCACCAAAGCCGACCTTGTGGGCGGCGCACCAGCAGAAAATGCTGCCATCACACGTGCTATTCTGGCAGGCGAGAAGGGCCCCAAGCGTGATGCTGTGCTGATGAACGCGGGCGCATCCCTTTACATCGGCGGCAAGGCTGAGACTATGGCGGACGGCATCGCGCTGGCGGCACAGTTGATCGACAGCGGCAAGGCGGCGGCTGTGCTGGAAAAGTTCATCGCCGTGAGCAACCGCCCGGAGGAGACCGCATGA
>ERZ772865.1392-NODE-1392-length-24438-cov-4.983882_pt1 | contig 24438 bp, 16 predicted proteins | sample MGYA00512133_ERZ772865 | MGnify/ENA primary metagenome ERZ772865 (study PRJEB29015, sample SAMEA2737722) | human gut metagenome | biome: human gut; feature: human-associated habitat; material: faeces | place: China | collected 2012 ...
GGCAGGAGCTTTCGCTCCTGCCATCTGCGCATTATCTATTCCTGTTTTCTGTGCTGCTGCCGATATTGTAACGGCGTCTGCCCGGTCGCTTTTTTAAACACCCGGAAAAAATATTGGCTGTCCTCGTAGCCCACCGTCCGGGCGATATCCGCGACGCTCATCTCTGTATGCTCCAGGTAATCCCCCGCCTTGCGGATTCGAAGCTCGATCAGGTAGTTAACCGTCGACTGCTGTTTTTCTTTCTTAAAAAGAGAGGAAAAATAGTTCGGGCTCATGCCGTAGCGCTCTGCCAGCTCGTTGATCGCGATATCCTCATTATAATGTGCTTCCAGATATTCGATTGCGCGCAGAATCCTGCTTCTCGCGTTTCCCTGCGCCATCCCGCCGCTTTTCATGCAATCCTCTGCGAGCGCAAGATAACGCTTTTTGAGGAATTCGATATCTGCCGCCTCGTCCACCAGAGAAAAGCTTTTTAGCACCTCCGTCAGCGTCTCCTTCCTTTCCGGAAGACTGCTGCAGCTGCGCAGAAGCAAATTCAGAATCCGAATCCAGATCATCCGCACATAACGGATTCCAGATTTCTGCACCCGGTCCTCCGCCAGAATTTCTTCGAGAAGCACATAAACGTTTTCCATATCCCTGCGTTCGAGGTACTGACTCAGCATTTTCAGCTCCACGGACGGAAACACGACGCTTTGGAGTACCTGCAAATCTTCATAAAAATACAGGTTCGAGCTTCCGGAAATCATCCGCTGCCTCAACGCTTCCCCTGCTTCCTTCACGCACGTTTTGTCCGGGAAATCCGTCGGGCGGCTGACGCCAAACGTCAAATAGATTTCCATTTTTTCCTCGAACAGAACCTGGATGCGCAGAAACATCCGCTCAATCTCCCTACGCAGTTCGCTGACCTTTCCTCTGCCGAACATCGCGTATAACTGGTTCGGATTGGCAAGGTTGCTGACAATCAGCTTCCAGCAGCCGGACCGCATCTCTTCGAACACATTCTGCACGGAAAAGCGGATCAGTTCGATATCCTCATGCCGAAATTTTTTTCCCTCGTAGCTTTTGGCGTCAATATTGATCACGACCAGATACAGAGATCCTTTTTCTTTTTTCCAAAGCTCCGGACAGGTTGATTTTAACTGTGCCGCTTCCTCTTCTGTCAGAAATGCTGCGTTGTCCTGCAAAAGATGGTTGACCGCCTTTTCCTGCAGCCATCCTTTCTGTTCCGTTTCCAGCTGATGTTTCCGGAAAATCTCCACTTCCATCTGCCGCTCTTTTTCCAGCGTCTCAAATAATTTCCTCATGACCCGTTTTAACTCGTCGTTGGAAATCGGCTTTAACAGATAGCTTTTGACGCCCAGCTCGATCGCTGTTTCCGCATACTCAAACTCCGCATAGCCGGAAAGTATGACAAACTGCGTTCCCGGATATTTTTCTTTCGCTTCCCGAATCAACGTCATCCCGTCCATATCCGGCATTTTGATGTCGGTGATGACGATATCCGCCGGTTCCTTTTCCAGAAGCGCAAGCGCCTCCACACCAGACGCCGCCTCACGGATTCTTTCAAATGTAAAATTCAGATACTGAAAGCGGGCAATCATCCCGGAACGAATCAACTGTTCATCGTCCACAATCAGGACTTTGTACATAATATCTCCTTCTTCTCTCAGCGCATGGGAAGATAGATTTCAAACACGCTTCCCCGGTATACTTCACTTCGGATCCGGATTCCGTACTGCTCTCCGCAGATCATTTTGATCCGTTGATGGACGTTTCGGACTCCGATGCTTCTCTTTTTCTTTTCCTTGATATCCGGCGCATCAATGTAGCGGCACAACTCCTGCAGCTGATCCTGATCCATCCCGACGCCGTCGTCCTCGATCTTAATGAGCAAATTTTCTTCTTTCTGCGTCACGGAAATTTCCAGCGTTCCCTGCGTCGTCATCCTTTCCATGCCGTGCACAATTGCGTTTTCCACAATTGGCTGCAGGATAAAGCGCGGAATCAGCTTTTTGTCCAGCCCGTCATCCACGCTGTAGTAGACCTCAAACTGGTTGCCATAGCGGATTTTCTGGATGAACACATAGTTTTCTGTATGGTGCAGCTCCTGACTGACCGTAACGAACTCGCTGTCGCTGCTTCCGAGGCTGTAGCGAAAGATTTCGCCCAGCTTGCTGCACATGTCGCAAATCAGAAAAACTCGATTAACCGCGGCGATTGAGCTCATCGTTTCCAGTGTATTATACAAAAAATGCGGGTTGATCTGCAGCTGCAGGTTTTTCAACTCTGTTTCCTTATTTTCCAGACGCTGGATATAGTTTTTCTGGATCAGACGGTCGAGCTGCTTCAACAACTGGGAAAACTGCCGGTCGAGCGCCGCGATTTCATCTGTTCCCGAAATCGGTTCCTGCACGGTTAGATCGCCCGTCTCCGCCGCATAGCGGAATTTCTGCAGCAGACGTTCCACACGCGCGGAGAAATTCCGGGTATAGACAAACGCGCCCAGCACAATGACAACCAGCAACACCAAAATCCATGGCAAAATCCAGCGAATCACTTCACCGCGCTTCTGGCTCATTTCGTTATTTTCAAACAAAAACAACAGGCGAAGTCCGTAATCCTGAATCCTTCGCTCCTGTACCAGATACGAACCGACTGCCGTCACGTCGTCATACTTTTTCCGTCTCGTACTAACTTCTGTTTTCTCTGTCTGACCGCCATTCGTTTTCGTATTCTGTTCATCCACAGCAGACAAAATCTGCTCTGCGTTGACGCCCCCGTCGGAAAGCGAGCTGTAAAGAATGTCGTTTGCAGAATCGCATAAAATCAGCTGAAAACTGGTGTTCTTTTCCTGTTTTGCAGGTGCGAACAGACGGGCGATATTTAAATCCAGCTTTACAATGCCGATATCCTCTTTCCTATAGCTGTTGACGTCGATATTCTGGATCGTCTTGACGATCGCCATCAGATTTTCCTGCTGCCCGGTCGCAAAATACAGATACCAACCGTCCTGCGTCGCATTTTTCTTCTGAAACCAGCCCTCACGCGCCGCCTCTTTTAACATGCTCGCGCGCTGTCCGTAGATCGGGTTTTGGGCCAGCGTAGAATAGACCATGCAGCTGTTGATCTCGGTTTTTCGTTCCAGCAGGAGTGATTTGACAACTTCCTCGCTGACTCTCCTGCCGCGCGTATAGGCGTCTGAATCCTCCTGCTGCAATGTTTTCAGAATAATCGTATTGTTCGCAATCTGAATAACGCTCTCCTGGTACTGGCGCAGCTTTTCCTCCACGCCGTCTGTATACTGCAAAATGACCTGCTCGTGAGAATCCATAACCTCTTCCCGCGCCATGTCCGCCATTTTATAAAATACAAAACCGCTGATCAAAATAAGCGGAACGATACCAATCAGCACGGTAAATACAACGAGTTGGATAAAAATGGGATGCTCATACAGCTTACGAAGTCTCACAGGCGTCCTCCTGATTTTTTTGTTATACGGTACGCACGGGTTGATCTGCCACGCGGTGCTTCGCACGCGGCGGGTCTATTACAGTTCACACGCGCCATTCGTGCTCCGTCTCGTCCCAGTACAGCACAGTTGCCTTTACCTGCGGCTTGTGGAACCGGAACTCGAACATCACAACGCAGTTGTCCTTCGATGTCGTAAAATATGCTTTATTCGAAGAGCCGCTTCTCGGGAAACGATCCCTGCAATAGGTTGCAGACAACGTTCCATAGGTTGAAACCGCATAGTCATAGGTCCCCGCATATGGAATCACAACCGAAAGCTTCCAGGTATTGTCGCCGACATAATACATTCTCGTCATGCTGCTGTTGGAATCGTTTTTCATCGCGCCGACGGACGGCTGAAAGCTACCGTATACGACGATTTCCTCCGGGAGCTTCATTCCGGTCTCGGGATCGTATTCCTCCTGCGCACCGAAACGAATCAGATGCTCCGGATTCCCTGCAAGCTCCCGCAGCTTGTGTCCTCTCTGCCATAAGTCAGCTACGATATCCTCCTGTCCGAATCCAAACGGGCAGTCCATCGAAGGATTGTTCAACTGATAGGTTTCCTGCAGTCCCTTTTTGCCGTCTACTGCGCTGTCCATCACAACAGCCGCATCGCTCAGCATCCGGCGCAGCGGAATTTCGAAATATGCGTTGCGATTGTTGATTTCCGTCCAGCAGTAAGTGTATTCCAGAAAATGGTTCCGTTCTTCCTCGGACTGATTCGCAAACCAGCCGATCTGGTCATAGCCCCACCAGTCACTGCCTGCAAGCTCTTCTCTTGTCAGATTTTCCGGGTGTCCGACTACTTTGCCGCCCCAGTTGTCATATTCCATCAGGTACGGCATCACGGGTGCACTCCAGCCATTTGGATTCTCACCGCCTTCACTGTAGCCCTCCCGAACCAGCACGAGCTTCGTGCCCTTGCGTTCCAGAAGCGCAGCGCGGGTAAACGGCATTGCATGATAATCAAATAACAGTTTTCCGTTTACATTTACGCCATGCGTATGCGCATCCATCAGCACCAGATGTCTTCTGCCGTGCTCTCTCGCATAGCGTCTGATCTTTACAAACAGATCCCGCGTCTGCTCCATGCCAAAATCATTTGCTGTATAAAGATGAATCTGTCCCATGTGCAATGCTTCATAGCCGCAATCGATATAGCGCGTCGCACGGTAATAAAACCACATCTGCGCCTCTAACCGGGAAAGATCGGGAATGCCGCCGTTTTTCGCCGGATCGCTGTTTTCATGAATAAAGCCCTCCGGTCGATCCACAAAAAGTGTATCCTGCAGCCTGAAACATCGCTTTTCTTCCTTCTGTCCAAATGCGCGCAGCACATACAGCGGAATTTCCACCTGCTCGATGCCCTGCGTAATCATCTCAAACACGCACGCCTGCAGAATGATCTCCGGGTCGAGCTCATGCACCCGTTCCGCCAACTTTCTGGAACGTTCAAAATGCTCCTCATCGTTTTCCGTCATATACCAGATGCCGGACGCCCTGCCCAGAAACTTGATTCCGAGTTTTTTGATCACACGCAGATCGTCGGAAAGCGTTTCGCTCTGATACAGCCCTGCCGCTGTCGCACAGCGGGACAGGTAGTTTTCCAGCACTTCTTTTTCTATTTTTGCGTCAAAATCGAACCTCATATTTCCCCTCTTCCAATAGATAATCCTGCGACGCGCGGTGCAAATGCCAGTCTTTTATTCCTGTGCCAGAAACCGACACACCCCCGCCATACAAACGCCAGTCGCACCCTTTGCCAAATGCTTGCCGGATTTTCTCTGCACCGCCGGTCCTACAACGTCCAGATGCACCCACTGCGTTCCATCTTCGATAAACTCATGCAGATATGCCGCTGCGATCGGTCCTGCTCCCGGCCTTCCCGGCGCATAGTTGGCGAGGTCAGCGATTGCGGACCACAAAATTTCATCGCGATAGCAGTCGTCTAACGGCATCCGCCAGCAACGTTCTCCGCTCTGCGCCATCGCATCTTCGATCTCTTTGCACAACGCATCGTCATTGCAGAACAGTCCAGCTGTCAGGTCGCCAAGTGCCGCGTGGCAGGAATAGGTCAGCGTCGCAAGGTCGATCACACACTTTGCGCCGAGTTTCTGCGCCATTGTCAGAGAATCGCACAGAACCAGACGTCCTTCCGCATCTGTATTGTAAATTTCCACCGTCTTGCCGGACAGGGTTTCGATGATATCTCCCATCCTGCTCGCGCTCGGACCGATCAGGTTGGCAGCAAGCGGAAATACGCCGACCAAATTTTTCTGTAATCCGCCAGCAGCAGAAATTTCCAGAATCTCCATCAGGTTTGCAGCGCCGCACATATCGTACTGCATTCCTTCCATATCTTTCATGGATTTTAAATGATAGCCGCCCGCATCGAACATCAGTCCCTTGCCGACCAGCGCGGTCTTCTCTTCTCCCGGTCTCGGCTCGTATTCCATCACGACAAGTGCTGCTTCCTCACTGCTGCCCTGATTGACCGCCAGAATCGCGTTGCATCCAAGCTCCTTTAATTCTGCCTCCCGGTACGCATGGAAACGGATGCCGTATTTTTCGGAAATCGCCTGTGCATACGCTACCATCTCTTCGATGTTTAACAGGTTGTACGGCAAGTTGCCGAGGGTCCGCGCATAGCCGACGCAGGTTGCGAACTGCACGGCGCAATCAATTGCAGCTGCGATAACGATATCTACAGCAGGCAGGTTCACCGGATTGGTCTCCGCGCAATTCACAGCGTCAACGTCAACTACATCGGCGGTGTACACGTAATTTGCTGCATCAACGCCAGCAGCATCCGCCACCCCGCCGTGAATCCAGATCTCCAGATCTCCAAAGTCCGTCAGGCTATCGCGGCGTGCAAAGGCTGCGCCCGCTTCCCATCTACGGACGGCTGTTTTGGAAAATCGGTATGCGCCCTGGTACAGCGCATTTACGATCAGCCCAGTCAAATCCGCCGCTTTGCCATCGTCGTCTGTTTCCAGACAAATGTCCACAGCACCGACACGCTGCATTCCAATTTCCATAAAATATTCCCGGATGGCGCGGATCTTCTGCGCTTCACTCTTTTCTTCAAAAGAAACTGTCCTACAGCAGTCGTTCTCTATTCCCGTGCCGGTCACTTTGACGCTCCGGCACTCCTCGATCGGGCATATCCCGTATTGTGTCTTCATCCTTGTCCCCTTTTCACGCATCCTTATGCCTTATGGAATAGTCCGCCGTATGCCTGGCTGTAAGCTGCAACAAGTTCTTTGGCCAGAGAATAGGAATTGATCAGCGGATGCAGCATCAGCGCCTGGACCGCTTTTTCCTCGGACTGTTCCTGTACCGCCTCTACTGTTTCCTTTTCGTACATCTTAATCAGACGCATCAGCAGATAGCAGTGCTCCGGAACTTCCTCCACCCTCACCGGATGAATCCCGGTTTCATCCACATGACAGGTAACCTCCACCACATCACGATCCTCAAGACCGGGGATACTGCCCTGATTTTCTACGGAAAGCACCAGATCGCGTCCGTCCTTACTCTGCAGTCCCTCGATGCAGTCAAGCATAACGCCTGCATATCCCATGCCATCAGGCACTTCCAGCTGCCCCTTTTCCAGAAGCGGGCGCTTTGCAAGACCGGATTCGATACTCATGTAGGAATTCTCACGAACCTGCATATAGTACAGGAAAATCTGCAGTGCGCCTTCGGGATCGGCGTCCATATCCATCGCCTTCAACTCTTCCATCATCTGCTTGTTGACCTGCTCGATCGTCTGACCTCTGGTCGCGCCGGACTTTAAGATATTGGCTAGCGCTTTTTCCCGATGATAATAGTAGTAGAGATATTCATTCGGCAAAAATCCGATCATCCGCAACAAATCGGGATCGAACATGGAAAATTCCTGAATGCTCTTTAAAAATTCATCGTCAGCAAGAAGTTTCGGCAGAATTTCCTCGCCTTTGACCTTCACGCTGCGAATCCAGGAAAGGTGATTTAAACCGAAGAATTCCACATACAGATCTTTTTCCTCCACGCCAAGCTTTGCAGCCATCCTGAACTTCGTGCTGCTTGGCGCATCGCAGATGCCGATCACTTTTTCATAGCCTGCACTCTTAAGTGCCTGTGTCACCAGACCGGACGGATTGGTAAAGTTGAAAATCCAGGCATTCGGAGCAATTTCATTAATCAGCCTGCAGTACTCCAGCAAAACCGGAATCGTGCGCACTGCCATCGAAAATCCACCGACACCGGTCGTTTCCTGGCCGATTACACCTGCGTTTAAAGCGATTGTCTCATCCATCACACGGGAATGGTCGCCGCCGACGCGCAGCGTTGTTACCACATAATCCGCGTCCTGCAATACCTTACGCACATCCGCAGATTCCGTTACAATCAGATCCTTGTGATTTCTGTTTACCACATGGCGGCACAGCTTTGTGATGATCTGCTGTTTCTCCTGATTGATGTCATAGAGCGCTACCTCGTCAATATGAAGTGCCTTGTATCTTGCCAACAGGCCGTTGATAAAAATGACGGTTCTGACGCCTGCTCCCCCGATGACTGCGATTTTCATTTTGTTTCCTCCACTTTCTTTTTTTCCATAAATTCCTTCAGTCCCTCTTTGTCCGGAAATCCGGTGTTGCCGCCGTACGCTGTCACGTTTAACGCGCCGCAGGCATTGCCGCAGGCCAGACATTCTTCCAGACCTTTTCCGGTCAGAAATCCGTATACGAAGCCCGCATTAAACGAATCCCCTGCGCCAGTCGTATCCACAGCCTTTACCCGGTACGCCGGGAGAAAGACCTCTTTTCCGTTTTCGATTGCAAGAGAACCGCTGCTGCCAAGCTTGATGACCACCCTGTCGCAATCCTTCGCAAACTCCCGTGCCGCTTCCTGTGCGGTCTTCGTCCTGCCATAGTGAATCGCTTCCGTCTCGTTCATGAACAGCACGTCGATATACGGAAACAGCTCCTTGATCTGAGGATTCCATTCCCCGGTTGGATCCCAGCCCAGATCGAACGAGACAGTCGCTTCTGTCTCTGCTTTGACGCGTTTTAACAAAGAAAGATACGCCGCGTGGTTTTTGCTTCCCTCATAGCCTGTCATATGAATATGCGAAGCGTTTTTCACGCCCTCGATATCCACCTTGTCGATGGAAATTCCCGCGTTCGTGCCGCGATACGTCAGAAACGACCGATCCTTTTCATTGGTAAAACTGATCGAAATACCGGTTTTTTCCGTCCTGCTCGTCCCAAGCAGACTGTCGTCGATATTTTTTGCGGCAAATTCTTTGCGGATCAACTCCCCGTAGCAATCGTCCCCGACCTCTCCCTGAAATACCGGATGCAGACCGAGCTTTCCAATGCCGAGCGCAAACAGCGCCGCGCCGCCGCCTACATAGGTATCCATAACCGGCACTTCATCCTCCTGCCCGGGCTTTGGCAGACTGGAAACGCCCGGAACAACAAGGTCTATATTTACATCGCCGTAAACATAGACGTCCCATTTTTTTCCCTTCATAGTCCCCTCCATCTTTCGTTTTTTCATTCTTTTTCAGCATACCATAAAGTCCGTAGGAAATCAAAATACGATCCTCACAGAGTGGTTTTATCGTGTCATGCGATAAAAAAGACATGCGCCAAATCCCGGGCATGTCTTTTCCGATTTCATCAACTACGCAGCGACGCAATTTAGGGGTGTATTTATCCCTTTATTCTCATTCCTTTACTGCCCCGATCATGGAACCCTGTGCAAAATATTTCTGAATAAACGGATATACACACAGAATCGGTACGGTAGTTACAACGACTGCCGCCATTTTCAGCGAATCAGAGGTTGTCGTTGCCGCGTTCTGAGCCAGCGCCTGAGCGACTGTCTCTACGTTCTGCTGTGCGTTCATCGCTTTGGTCAACATGTTCTGCAGCACGGTCTGTACCGGCCACTTCGCAGTATCGCTCATGTAGAACGCACCAGAAAACCAGTCGTTCCAGTGGTTGACTGCCGTATAAAGCCCGACAACCGCGATAACCGGCTTGCTTAGCGGCATCATGATTTTAGTATAGATTTTGAAAAATCCGCAGCCATCCAGCTTCGCCGATTCCTCCAGGCTGTCCGGAATTCCCTCAAAGAAGGTTCTCACCATCAGCAGGTAGGTTACACTCACCAAACTCGGTACAACGTAAACCCAGAAAGAATTGAGCAGATGCAGGTTTTTGTACTGGATATATTTCGGAATCATCCCACCGTCAAATAGCATGGTGAATGTAATCAGCATCGTAAGGACGGTTCTGCCCGGCAGATCCTTCTGCTTGAGTGCATAACCCGCAAGGGTTGTCACTATAAGGCTTAAGAATGTACCGATAACAGTTCTCGCAATACTGATTCCATATGCTCCCATAATACTGCCGTCTTTGAATACTTCGCGGAAATTATCCAGCGTAAGCTGTCTGGGCCAGAACCAGATTCCGCCCCGCGCCGCATCTTTTCCATCATTAAAAGACAAAACCAGAACATTCAGACACGGAAGCAAAATCGCCAGACACAGCAAAATAATAATCAGATAAATAATTGCCTGCAAGATCTGTTCTCCCGCGTTTCTTTTTATTTTGTTTTCCCGCCTGACCTCGATCTGCTTCATAGCGTCTGTCTCCTTTTTGCCTGCAGGCTGTAAAACCTGCAGGCGCTTTTGATTCTAATTCCTTTTTAGTCGTAGAAGTTTACCGCATCCGGATCTTCCTTATAGATATTTGCAACATAATCTTCAAACTGTTCTACGCCTGCAGCCTTTAACTGTGCACGGAAAGATTCGATAATTGTCTTTACTTCTGCGTCATCCTTTGCAAAGAAGCACTGTGTCAGCACCTCATCCCAGTTTAACAGATCCATCTGGGTCTTTACTGCTGCCAATTCGTCTGCGGACATGTAAGCAGTTGCATTTAAGCCGGGAACCAGCTTTTTCTCTCTCGGATACTCTGTTGCCAGTTCTACGCTTCTTGCATAAGTTGTGCCTGCTGCTGCACCGGGACGGGACTCCCCGAAGTTCTTGGTATTATCTGTGTTGGTAACACAGAAGGATAAGAAGCAGTTACCGATACCGCCAAATGCAGCGCCGATCTGGTTGATCATGTAATCTGTATCATTGTTGTTTACTTTTTCCAGAGCTTCATCGGTCAGAACAGGATTGCCGTCTACCATGTTGTAGCTGACGCCTTCTACACCGTACTGTGCCAGAAGCTGTCCGTCATAGGTGCTCAGCCAGTCGAAGAACTTGAAGATTTCTTCCGGGTTTTCTGCATCTGCAGAAATCGCCATACAGCCGTATGCGGTCTTGCCGTGGGTTACCTTCTTGTTATCGCCGGAGATATCGTTTAACGGTCCAAGCGGAATCCAGTCATCGTTTCCATAAATGATATCCTGATAGTTATGTACGTCTGCGATGATTGCAGAGTTGTGGTTTCTGGAAACTTCTTCTGCACGTGTGGAATCCATGGTGAAGAACTCAGGGTTCATCAGACCCTCGTTTAACAGTTTTCTGACATAGTCGATTTCATCATAGATGGAATCTTTTTCCGCCTCATGTCTGACATTGCCGTCCTCGTCGATGTTGTAATCATCGCTGACACCCCATTTTAAGCCAGGGCAGATGTACTCAATAGTGTCCATAGAGCCGCCCCAGTATTTCGGCCCGAGCGGGTAAACATCGTTGCCGTTGTCGTCTTTGTAACCGCCTTCTTTGATCTTAACAAGCAGGTCGTAAAAATCATCCGCTGTTCTGATCTGTGTTACGTCGATACCAAGATCATCAGCGATAGACTTCTGAATCCACAGACCGCCGACATATTCTCCCTCCGGAATCCATTCCAGAGTCTTGTCGGTTTCTGCCACATTCATCTGCCACAGATAAAGGCCATCCAGATCATCCCGGAAGGTTACATTCTTGTAAGAGTCATCCGGTAAGAAGCCATCTTCATAATACTTGGAGTAAACTTCCGAGTTTTTCATATACTCGGAAACATCTGCGAACATGCCTTCTTTTGCAGCCTTTAACAAAAGCGGGAACTCCGGTCTGGTCGAGTTATCCAGATAGGAAACGATAACGTCCGGAATGGTTCCTGCAGCCAGCTGGGAAGCCATAACCTTCTGGTCACTGTCGCCAGGGGTATATTTGATATCCAGCGTGATGCCGGTCAGCTCTTTGATCTTTTTCCCAACCTCAGTGCTGGAAAAATCATCGGGAAGTGTGTTGCCGATATCATCTACATATGCCTGTACGGTGATGGTACGGTCAGCAATCCAGGTATCAGGCTTGTCAGACGTGTCCTCTGTTGCCGCATCCGAAGACGTTTTGCTGTTGCTCGTCGATGCGCTGTCTGTGCTGCTGCCGCATCCTGCCAAGCTGCCAACTACCATGCTTCCTGCCAGACCAGCTGCGAGCAGATTTCTGATCCATCTCTTTTTCATTTGGTTTCTTCCTTTCTTCCTTTTTATGTATCCTGTTTACCACAGGCTTACTTCCGTCATCTTTTTACAGATCTTGTTGCACGCTACAACCAGTACCAGTCCAACCAGCCCCTGTATCAGACCAATTGCCGTCGCATAACCGAACTGTCCTCCCTGCAAGCCGACACGCAGAACGTAAATATCCAATGTATCTGCAATCGACATGTTGCCGGGTGTACGCAGCAGCCATACCTGATCGACACCGGAGGAAAGCAGTCCGCCGATTCCCATAATGAACAGGATACCGATCGTTCCTCTGATTCCGGGCAATGTGATGTGCCACATTTTCTTGAGCTTTCCGCAACCATCCATTTCAGCGGCTTCGTAAAGCGTCGGGTCTACGCTGCTGATTGCAGCCAGATACATGATGGAATCCCATCCGATGTTTTTCCACAGATCCATGGAAAACAAAATCCGGTAAAAATACTTTGCATCCATCAAAAAGAATGTGCTTCCGTCTCCGCCCAGCGCTGCAATCGCCTGGTTTAAGATACCAGTATTCGGTGCCAGAATTTTCTGAAGCATCGTCACGATGATAACCGATGATAAAAAGTGCGGCAGATAGGTAATCGTCTGAGAAATTTTCTTGAACTTCATGTTGCGCAGCTCATTTAACAAAAGTGCCAGAATGATTGCGAACGGAAATTCCAGAATGCACTTGATAATACCGATCGCAAGCGTGTTGCGGATCAGTCGTCCTGCATCGTAGCTCTTGAAGAACGTTTTGAAATAATCAAAACCAACCCACGGGCTTCCCCAGATTCCCTTCTTAAAGGAATAATCCTTAAATGCCAGAACGGAACCAGCCATCGGCACATAGCAGATCAGTGCGTAGTAGACGATACATGGAAGCAGCATGACATACAACGGCCAGTACCGCATCAGTCGTACTCCGATTGACGCATTCCCGGACGTTTTCCCTTTTCGGGATGCCAGGCTCTTTGTTTTCACAGGTTTCTTCACCTCCCGTCATCTGATGAAATTATTATAAAAATTGTATAAATTTCCGACAATGGACATTTCCACACTGTACAATGGACATTTCTACGATTTAGGGTCACGCCCATCGAAGCTCCATCTGCCAGATGAAGTGCGCTTTCTTCATCTGGTACTTCTCTGCCAGCTCCGGTCCGCAGCTGGCAGAACCGACGCCGCTGACCATATCATTAAAGTACACCGTCAGGAAATCCGACTTTTCCAGCTCGAACGCGTGCTTCTTTCTCTCCAGCTCCTCCCGTGTGTATTCGGAGATGCCAAATTCAAACGGCTGCGCCCCACGGGAGGTGAAACCGACGTCAGGCATCTGCTCCAGGTGCACCCACCGCGTTCCGAAATGGTTTCCATTTTCCTGCGGCTTCAGATAATCCTCGTGCATTTCCTCTACTGTCTGCGTGAACACGTCAAGTCTGCTGCCGCGGTGCTTGTCACAGTAACTCTCCTGCGGACCATAGCCATAATAGGATACCTGATTCCAGCTTCTGTCCACACCAAAGCGCAGTCCAAACCGCGGTAAAAACGGAAAGGTCTGGTCGATTCCGCCCTCGACATACCAGCCGAGGCTTCCGTCGTTTCCGATCTTCCACTCTACATTTCCTTCAAAAAATTTCTGTCTGGAAACGCCAGCCATCGAAAAATACATCCGCACACTCCAGCCATCCTGACGCTGCCATGCGCTGCTTTCATATACCCGTACCATCGCATGATGCAGCTGGGCTTCCTTCCATTTTTCCGAAATATTGCCGTCGTTGTCCGTCGGCGCGCGGTAAATATCAAACACCATCGACTGTTTTAAATACTCTGTCCCGTCTTTTATAAAAGAAACAACCGTACCCGTCCGTTTGGAGACGCGGCAGGTAAAATGCTCTGCGGCGAAGCAGTATTCTGTCTCCGTTTCCGTACAGGAGATCAGGGACAGCGCGACGGATTCCGTGAGCGAAAGCTCCTGTGTGACAGCATCAGCGTTCGCCGCAAGGACTATCTGGTCGAAACCCAGCAGATGTCCCGCTTTGGTCAGCGGCGCGTCTTTTTTCTGAATCAGCTCTATGGTCAGGACAGTTTCGTCTGCGCCGGTCACTGTCTGCAGCGGCGGGATCATCACCCGCATCGTTCGATGCGGCGGCAGATGAAACTCAGAAATCATCCCCTCTTCCAGCACATTTTCTTCCTGCTTCCAGAGATAGTGAATTTCAAGCGCATCCTCTGCGTCTGTAAAGTCCAGCATGTTTCGAAGCTCCAGCGCGCCTGTCCGGCGGTCATAACCGGTCACACGCACCGGACGCAGGACATTTTTTAATTCCAGCAGTCCCGTATGTGATCTGCGGTCCGGATACACCAGCCCGTCCATACAGAAATTTTTATCGTTCGGATAATCCCCGAAATCTCCTCCGTACAGAAATTTTTCTTTTCCATTCGGCGTTTTTCCAGCATAAACTGCATGGTCACACCATTCCCAGATAAACGCCCCGCAGTAATTTTCGTACTGATACAGCTGCGCGAAATTTTCTTCCAGATCCCCTGGGCCGTTGCCCATCGCATGACAGCATTCGCAGTGCAGAAACGGCTTTTTATTTTCCCCGTTTTCACAATAATTCTGAATCCAGTCAAGCGGCGCATACATCCGGCTCGTCACATCCAGCACGGATAAATCCTGCTTCTGCCAGTCCTGCCAGGTACAGCCTTCATAATGAATCAGCCGCGTTGGATCATAAGCCTTCACCCATTTTGCCGCTTCGATCATATTCGGACCATATCCACTCTCATTGCCCAAGGACCAGAATAAAATGCACGTCCGGTTCTTGTCACGGATCACATTTTTCTGTACCCGGTCCAGAATCGCTTTCGCAAACCCGGATGCTTTCGCAATCTGGGAAACCCAGTCTTTATCCTCCTCCGAGTACACCTCGCCGCAGCCGTGCGATTCCATATCGGACTCGCTGATCAGATAAAATCCATACTCGTCGCAAAGTTCGGAAAACCACGGTGCATTCGGATAATGACTCGTCCGGATCGCATTGACATTGTGCTCCTTCATCAGCCGCAGATCGGTCAGCGCATCCTCCTTCGTGACCGCCGCCCCATGATACGGGTTACTGTCATGCCGGTTGACGCCCTTTAGCTTCACCGATGTTCCATTGATCAACAGCTTTCTGTCAACGATTTCGACCGTCCGGATTCCGATTTTCTGCACGATTTTTTCCCGCTCTGTTTCCAGTTCCAGCGTATAAAGATACGGCTCCTCCGCATTCCACAAAACTGGCTGTTCTACCGTAAAACAAATGGATTCCCCGGTCTGTTCCCCGATCACCCTGTCCCTGTCCTTTAAGGTCGCCTTTACCGTGCATATGCCGCTTTTTTCCGTTCTGACGCAGATTTTTCCGACTGCTTCTTCATACGATGTGCGAATGGTGAAATCCCGGATATGATCTTTGGGACGGCGCAGCAGATAGACATCTCGGAAAATCCCGGACATACGCAGCTTGTCCTGATCCTCGCAGTATGTCCCGTCGCACCATTTTAAAACGAGCACATACATCTCATTTTCGCCATCCGACAGATACTCCGTGACGTCAAACTCTGACGTCGCATGGGAAACCTGACTGTAGCCCACAAACGCCTTGTTGATCCACACATAAAAGCACGAATCCACCCCTTCAAAATCCAGGTACACGCGCTCGTCTTTTTTCAGATTTTCTGCCGCAAAGGTTCTGCGATACAGGCCGCACGGATTGTCGAACGGGACATATGGCGGATCGTACGGAATCGGATAAAACAGATTTACATACTGATGGCGATCGTATCCGTGAAACTGCCAGCAGGACGGAACCGGGATTTTATCCATTTTTTTCGGATCAAATTCCGAACGCAGAAAGTCCTCCGCCTCTGCAACCGACGGAAAATACTGAAAACTCCAGACTCCGTTTAACAGAATCTGTTCGGAATTTCCAGCTGCATCGCACGGCAGATAATAACATCTGTCCGGCTCTGTATTGACGTGCAAAATTTCTGTATTTTCATAAAAACGTTCCAGTCTCATCGATACCCCTCCTGATTCCAACTCTTCTCATGTTCGCATTTTATCAGGTTCTTTTTGGTCAGAAAATGCACAATTCTACTCCTGCGACTGGACATTTCACAGATCCCTTGACTTTTCCGGAAATTCTCTATACGCTAAAGAAAAGCCGGGTTCAAACTTCTGTCAAACCCGGACAGATTATTCAGAATTTCAATGGGAGGTTTTATAAAAAAGAATATGGTACAAAATCCTTATCAGAACGCGCTTTTGCCGGCTCCGGTCGGCGGCGGTTATTCCGACCCGGACTATTGGATCTGGTGCGGCTCCGTCGTACAGGGGGAAGACGGAGCCTATCACATGTTTGCGTCCCGTTGGCCGAAAGATCTCGGCTTTGGTGCAAACTGGCTGTTTAACTGCGAAATCGTCCGAGCTTCCAGCAAAAATCCGGAAGGTCCCTATACCTTTCAGGAGGTCGTGCTCGGACGCCGGGGACGCACTTTTTTTGACGGCATGAACGTGCACAATCCGTACATCCGCAAATGGAACAAAACCTACTACCTTTATTATATGGGAACGACCTTCGGCGGTCCGATTCCCGGTCCCGGTGACGAGGTGGACAGCTCGCGTTTTACCGAGGTCTGGAACCGCAAACGAATCGGTCTTGCAACCGCACCGTCTGTTTTTGGTCCATGGACGCGGTGCGATGAGCCGCTGATTTCTCCCAGAGACTGCTCCCACTGGGATTGCACTGCAACGACCAATCCTGCCGTCGCAATCCAGCCCGACGGAACGACCTACATGCTCTACAAATCGCGTTCCTTCGCAGACGGTCCGTTAAAAATCGGCGTTGCAAAAGCGCCCCGCCCGGATGGTCCCTTTGAACGGATTTTGGACGACCCGATTTTTAATTTCGAGGACCCGAACATCCATCTCGAAGATCCGTACCTGTGGTACGAGGACGGAAAATTCCGCCTGCTGATCAAAGACGACTTCAAAAACGGAGGTCCCGGCATCAGCGGTATCTGGGGTGCAGGCCTGTACGCTGAAAGCGCCGACTGCATTCACTGGGAATTCGCCGAAAATCCTGTCGTTTACTCCCGCCACGTTACCTGGTCCGATGGCAGACAGACCGATCAGGCAAACTGCGAACGCCCTTACTTTTTGCTTGATGAAAATAACCATCCCACGCATCTGTTTCTGGCAACCGGGGAAGGTCCTGCGCCCTACCAGTTCTCCAGAACCTGGAACATGGTGATTCCGCTGCGCTAAGCGCCGAGCTGACACGCTTCCGCATCTGTCTTGGAAGCGTCTGACCGCAACTATACATTTTGGAGAGGAACGTATGACAACCGATCAGAATTATCAACAAATTTACCGCGTCGGCGGCATACTGGACGCAGGCTTTGTAGGACAGATCACCTACACCATCAGCCTCGATCAGGTCTATGACGAGCTGGACATTCATTTTAGCTTTGACAAGCGGCTCTACAGTGAAAGCGACGTTACGCCTGAGCTCATTGACAGACTTCAAACGCTTTGCACTGCAAAATACAACGCCCCGACCTATCCCGTCGAGGAGTTCAGGCAGACCATTCTGCACGAAATGAAAACAGAAATTCACACAATGGCGGAATTAAACGACAATTTCATCGGCTGCATCCACCGCCAGCTGACGGACCGCCGCATGTTATACACAAAAGAATTCACAAGCGACGGCTGTCTGGCACAGGACACCTTTTCCGGCGTTTTAAAAGTGACCGTCCTTGTTTTCAACGTGCTGCTGGACAACACGCAGTACACGCTGACCGTTTCCGGACATCCGGTCGGACAGGGTGTAATCGCACCAAACTTTAATCTAATGGATACGGTAAAGACTGCAGCGGGAAATGCAGGGGCTTCGAATGCTGCCGGGAGCGCTGACACCTCGTGCGACGCTGAAAGTGCTCCTGCCTCCGCTGTTGCCACGGCTGGCGATTCGGGCGTCTCCGGCGCTGGCTCTGCTGCCGCGGCTGGCGATTCGAGCACCACTGGCAGTTCTTCTGCTGATAATACCGTCACTGCATCCACCCGCTTCAAACGCCTTGAGCTGCACAACCACACGGTCGAATCCGACGGCAGCTTAACCTGTCAGGAGCTGACGGAATATCTGGCAGCCGACCATGTCGATGCGTTCGCCATCACCGACCACAACACCACCTCCGGTCAGAAAAAGATCGAACAGCTGCTGGAAGAAAAGCATTATCCGATCAGCCTGATCCGCGGCATGGAATATACGACTTATTTCGGGCATATCCTCTGCTTAAACCTCTCAAAATATGTTCCCTGGAACTCGATCGACCAGCACCGTCCCGAGCTGTTGTTCGAAGCTGCCCGAAAAAAGGGCGCGCTCGTCGGCATCGCGCATCCGTTTTCCTATGGCGATCCTTTTGCCCGCGGCTGCCGCTTTGAAATGACCGTCTCGGACTACTCAAAGGTTGACTTTATCGAGATTTTCAACAATCCGGAACCGCTCCACGAAGTAAATGAACGCGGCACGAATCTCTGGATGTCCCTGATTTTTTCAGGCTATCAAATCACCGCAACCAGCGGCATGGACTTACACAACCGTGCGAAGCTGGCAGGCTGCTATGCAACCTACATCGAAGGCAAAAACGGCGGCAACATCGCTTCCGAGCTCGATACCGCCATTCACACGCACCGCACCTGGGTTTCCAAAGGCGCTCTGCTGCTGACGGAGGTTCTCCCGGAAACAAACGAATTGCTTCTGACGTTTACAGATGCCCACAAGACCGGATTTGCTGTTCCAAAAACAGCTCAGGTCGTTTTAAAAGGAAAAGACAAAACATTCACAACGAGCGTTTCACTCGACAAACCGGTACGCGTTTCCCTCAACCAGCTCTCCGGAACCGATCCGATTATTCCGCTGCTGTACGAAGCTCCGGGAATCAACGGTGCGGCAACTGTATCCAACGCTGCGCATGTTGCTGCTTCGACATCTTGCGGCAGCGCTGAAGATACCAGCTCTGCTGCCGGGCAGCTGAAAGAAATCGACGCGCTTCCTGCAATCGAAGGACTGCTCTGCGTCAGCCCGGTTCTTTACAGGGATTGAGGTCCTTTGGAAAACAGCTTTTGAAACGCTGCCTTACGCTGCGACAGCGACATTTCAAAAACGCCCGCTTATTCTGTGAAAAACACAGCATAAGCGGGCGCTCTCTATTTTCGTCTGATTTTCACCGGATCGGGCGGTTTTAGGATCTGACAATTCGCCCCTCATTGCGCAGGTATGCATCGTATTGGCGGTCATGTATTTGAGCCATCGCTTTCCTGCAGGCGCTGTCAATTACGAATTCCGTTCCAGAATTCTTTTATAGCTTCGATACATCAGATAAACCCCTGCCGTGCAGTCCAAAACAAGCATCACAATCCCAAAGCCTAACGAAATCAGGCAGCAGATCCCGGAAAGCATAAATGCAAACGCGCACTTTTGATACAGCATCCCCATTTCCAGATTGTAAGCCGTGACATCTTTTACCTTCGATTTTAACGTTTTATCTCCGCTCCAGAAAGTGATGGGCTCTTTGCTGTTTTTTTCAAAGATCCCGATAATCAAAAACGGAACCGCGCATAAAAGACACGATATCAGTCCGACGATTTTTTCTGCCATAATAAAACCCGCCTTCTATTGTCTTGGATTGAAGCCGTTATGCAAGCATGTTGACTCACTTGCGCTCATTATATCTCAGTTTGGAAAGAACGACAATTCCACACCATGGACTCATCAAGCAACCAGGAAAGTTTTTCTTCATCCCTGATATTTCTTCGCCTGCACACGGAACATTTTCGCATATGTTCCGTCCTGTTTCATCAGCTCTTCATGGCTGCCCTGTTCCGTGATTTTTCCTCCATCGAACAGATAAATCCGATCCGCCATTCTTGTCGTTGAAAGCCGGTGTGAAATAAAGATTACCGTGCGGTCTTTTGCCGCCGCTTCAATCGTTTTGTTGAGTTCATATTCCGCAATCGGATCGAGTGCGCTGGACGGTTCATCCAAAATCAGGATGTCGCTGTTTTGGGCAAAAGCGCGCGCAATCGCGATTTTCTGCCCCTCTCCACCGGAAAGATTGATGCCCTTTTCGTCAAATTCCCGCGTCAGCTCCGTATCCGCCTTTTGGGGCAGTTTCTGGTATTTTTCGAAAAAACCGGCAGCCGTAAGTGCACTCTCTACCGCCTCTTTTTGCGCATCCGTATAAGTACCGCCCATCACATTTTCTCCGATGGTCGCCGCAAAAATTTTATAGTCCTGAAATACGCTTCCGATGTGCGCCCGAAAGGATGAAATATCATAATTTCGGATATCTGTTCCGTTATAAAAAATCGCCCCATCCGTCACATCATACAGCCGCATCAAAAGCTTCGTTAGCGTCGTTTTCCCCGCGCCGTTGTAACCGACAATCGCGATCTTTTCCCCTTTTCGAACCGTAAAAGAAACGTCCGAAAGTACCTGTTTGGGGTTCTTTTCGGGGAACGGATAGCTAAACGAAACGTGCCTTAATTTCAACGATTCGAACGCTTCCGCTTTTTCTGTTCCGTTTAAAATCTGCGGTTTCTGCGTCACGAATGTACGGAATTTTTCCGCATAGATGCTGTGTTCCTGGAACTGCGCCAAAAATCCGATCAACTGGTTTACCCGCATGAACAGCTTCCACGTCGCACTGATTCCGACCGAAAAATCGCCGAGCGTAAAGGCTGCATCCGTCAGATACCGCCACATCAGATAGCCCAAGAGTCCGACGTTAAACAGTACGCTCGTAATCAGCTCCGACGCCAGCGAAATTCCGATTAATTTCGGAGCATATTTTTTTGCACAAGCAATTTTTTCCTCCGCGGTCTGCTCATAATCCTCCTGCAAAAGTGCTCCCATATTTCCCATCCGCAGTTCTTTTGCGTATTCATTTTGATAGAAAACCCGCGTAAAATAATCCAGCTTCCGGGTGATCGGGTTCATTTCCTTCGCCTTTGCATAACGGATCTGGTTTGCTTTTGTCCGGACAAAAAATCCCAGCACGGAAGACGCTAAAACAACCAGCGCCGCCATCCAGTCAATCGCCGCAAAAACCGCTCCCATTCCGACCAGCGTAATCACACAACTGCAAAGGCTGCACACGTCTGTCAAAACCTTCACCGCACGGGTATCGGACTCCCGGATTGCCCAGATGAAATCGTTGTAAAACTCTGTGTTGTCGTAGGACGCAAGATCCAACTGAAGCGCTTTTTCATACAGCTTCGTCTGCATCCTTTCATGGAGCTTTAAATTTGCGTTCGGGCGGTACACATTTGCCAGCCATTTCCCATAAAGCGTCAACACCATGCGGTACCCGATCATGCAAAAAGTGACCGCCAGAACCTGTCGGTAATCCGCTCCTTTTTCCAATGCGTCGAACAGGTATTTTACATACAGCATTCCGACGAGAATATCCCAGGCCGAATTTCCAATCACCAATAAAAGCTCTAATGCCAGATATCCCGGCGTATATTTTCGCACATATTTCAGCAGTAACAACACACTTTTCATCGAAATCTGTTTGCCGTTTTTCTTCCTGCTGCGAATTCTTTTTGATCCCATTTTCAGTCCCCTGTCAAATCCCCTTACGAAATATATTTTTCCGCCTGTTTATGGAACATGTCCGCATACTTCCCGTTCTGCGCAATCAGCTCTGAATGCGTCCCCTGTTCTGCAATCTGTCCGTTTTCCAGAAGGTAAATCCGATCAGCAAATGTCGCGCTGGACAGCCGGTGGAGAATGTAAATCACCGTCTTATCCCGGAAACTGTCAAAAATCGTTTCAAACATTTTATTCTCCGCAATCGGATCGAGCGCGCTGGAGGGTTCATCCAGAATCAGAACCGGTGCATCCTTCGCAATCGCCCTGGCAATGGCGAGCTTCTGTGTCTCCCCGCCGGAAAATACTGCGCCGTCCGGGGCAAATTCCCTGCCGACAAGCGTATCCATTTTATTTGGCAAATCGTTTATCCGTTCCAGCATATCGGCCTTTTGCAGCGCTGTTTCCGCATCCTTTCTCTGTTGCCCGGAAAGCGGTCTTTTCACCATAATATTTTCTGCAACCGTCTCCGAAAAGAGCTGAAAATCCTGAAATACAGTTCCGAACTGGTTTCGATAAGACGCGATCGGATACTCCCCAATCCACTTTCCGTTGCATAAAATGTGCCCCTGTGTCGGATCATAAAACCGCAGCAAAAGCTTTACCAGTGTCGTTTTTCCGGAGCCGTTCTGCCCGACGATCGCGATCTTTTCCCCGGCGCGAATCCGCAGGCTGATATCCTTCAATGCCGCCGTTTCCTGCCCCTCGTAGGAAAAGCTTACATGCTCAAGCTCCAGCTCTTTAAATACTCCAACCGCTTCCCCATTTGCCTTGTCCGGCGTCTGGTTCTCATATTCCAGAAAGCTTCTGATATTATCGATAAACCGGGAATTTTCACCAAACGCTACAAAAATGTCCCCGAACTCACCGACCAGATATGCGATGTTTGTCAGAGAATTGATAACCACAAAGCAGTCCCCCAGCAGCATCGTTTTGGAAACCAGTGTCCGGTAAACCGCAACCAGAATCGAAACAAAATAAACGCCGACTTCATATAACAGCGCCAGAATATATTCCAGTGTCATAATCGAAAAACCGTACTGACTGACGGTTTCCTTTAATCCGGCTATGCTTTGTTTCATCTTCTGCAGCATAACCTGATACATCTGCGTCAGCCGCAATTCTTTTGCATAATCACTCAGATAAAAGACGCGCTGAACATAATCCTTTTCCCTGGAAATCTCCTGATTTTTCATGTCCTGTTTGTATTTTAAATCGTTATATTTCCCGCCGAGCAGCAGCGTGCCGATAAACGGCAGCACCGCCAGAAGAACGAAAATCGGATCGATCTGAAAAATCAAAACACCGATCGAGCAGACCGTAATCGTATCCACAATCAAGTCGCAGAAGTTGTCCAACACCTTCATCGCCCGCTGCGACGTTTCCGACAGCGCCTTAACATAGCTGTCATAAAATTTCGGGCGTTCGAAGCATCCCAGATCGACCGACAGCGCCTTTTTCTGCAAAATCTTTTGCAGCTCTTTTTCGATCTTGCCAGATTCAATCTCCATCATGGCATTTTTAAATTGCAGCAGGGCGTTATACGCCAGCGTGAACACAAATACCACGCCCGCCGTCACCGCAATTTTCGTCAGTTTTTCGCCCTTTTGCAGCGCATTGATCACATACTGGTAAATCCACGTCGTCATGAAAAATGTATTAAAACCGCGAAGCACGGAAAAGAAAATCAGAAACAGCGGGAACCACCCGCTGCCTTTCCTGATCAGTTTCAGAATATAGATATGGTTGTCGATAATCCTTTTGATTTCCTTCATATTTCCCGCTCATTTCTGCGCACGCTTTTTGCGCATGACGAGTTTGTGTCACGCGCTACGCACGGAGCAATCCGGTATCAAAGGGGTCAAAATACTTTTTGACCCCAACAACATCTTTACTCTACTTCCACACAAACCGGATAATGATCGGACAGCCATACGTTGCCCTCTTTGTCTGTCCACTTCACAGGCTCGCCGGTCTTGATGTCGCCCTTCACCAGCAAAAAGTCAATGCTGCAGGGATGATCCTCTTCTGTGAATCCATGATAGGTGATTCCGATATGCTCGGTTACGTTAGTGTATTCCGGATACTCTTTTAAGATTTCGAATTCCGGATCCTGAGGCTCTGCGTTAAAGTCGCCGGTGATCATCGTCGCTGCGCCGGGATAGAGTTTCTCGGTCTTTAATTTTTCCAGGATCTGACGAAGTCCCAGGATTCTCGCCTGTGCGCCGATATGATCCAGATGGGTGTTTACAATGCGGAATACCTTTCCGGTTTCCAGATCCTCAAACAGCGCTTCGTTGCAGATTCTGGGGCAGATGCTCTGCTCTGCGTAGCGGGATGCAGGCACATAAGGCGTCTCAGACAGCCAGTAAGACTGCATCTCCATCAGGTTTAAGCGATCCTTGCGGTATGCGATGCTGACCTGCTCGTCTCTCAGCTCCGGGCTGCGTCCGCAGCCGATTACATAATACTCTGTCAGGTTTTCTTTCAGCCATTTTGCGATATGCGGCAGCACTTCCTGAAAGCAGATCATATCAGGTTTCTCCTGCGCGATTTTCTTTAAAATCAAATCCTTGCGGTATTCAAAATTGTTCTCCCCGTCCTGCCCAAAATCACAGCGGATATTAAATGTTACCAGTTTCATGATGAATCCTCCCATTTCCCCTTTTTCGAGTCTTTTCTTATAATTTCGCTTATTTACAGTTCACTCGCACCATTCGCAAAAGCGCATCTTCGATGCTTTCCGCTGCTT
>ERZ772865.1393-NODE-1393-length-24426-cov-4.831890_pt1 | contig 24426 bp, 21 predicted proteins | sample MGYA00512133_ERZ772865 | MGnify/ENA primary metagenome ERZ772865 (study PRJEB29015, sample SAMEA2737722) | human gut metagenome | biome: human gut; feature: human-associated habitat; material: faeces | place: China | collected 2012 ...
ATTGGGGTGCGAACCTCGTCCTCATACTCGTGGAACTGGAGCAATCCCTTAGGCACAACTCATTACAATCACCAGCGCGTTTCCCTCGAAGAAATGTACGAAAATGCAATGTCCAAGTTTCGCGAAAAGCGGGCTTTTTTCAATTCAAGAAAGCGCCACAAGCGGTCTTTCCTATGTTATCTGAATGCGCCTCAAAAAACAGTTTTTACATCTGTATTGTAATTCCAGCAAGAAAGGATTTCTCACCGGGAACAAGATCGAGATCACCGCCATGGCCTTCAATGATTTTTCGGACAGAGGAAAGCCCGATTCCATGATCATCAGATGTACCCTTTCGGGAGAGGAATGTTTTTCCCTCCTGCAAGGCCAGACCGTCGTAAGTGTTTTCAATCTTCAAAAAGTACATATTGCCTCTGGTTTCGCCTGCAATGAAAACGCGGCGCACCCCTTGCTTTTGGCGGCTGCACGCCTCAACGGCATTGTCCAAAAGATTGCCCAGCACCGTACACAGTTCCACATCGGTAAGCGGCATCTGATCGGGAAGATCGAGCCGCACCTGAAATTCTGTCCCTTGTGTCTGCGCCATGCCGTAGTAGTATTCAATCAGCGCATTTACGACGGGATTTTTGCAGAACTGGGCAGGGGAGTGACCCGATGATGCCGCAACCTGTTCCTCTACCTGTAACAGGAAGGAGCAGATCTCCGTCTGCCCACGTTCAGAGGCCATGCGGTCTATGGTGCGCAGATGGTGTTTGATGTCGTGGATCAGCCTTCTGTTTTCTGCCGCTGCTTCAGAAACCTGACGGCTGTATTCGGTCTGCATAGAAAGCTGACGGATGACCTGCTTGCGTTCTTCCTGGAAAATCAGGCTGTTTCCATATCCTTCTATCACATCGCGCCAGAGGGAATAACCGATGGCTGCTGCTATGAAAAAGCTGCCCCATTCCAAAAACCAACCGCCGATAACCGGCTCATAAACCGGCAGAAGGCGATCCCATATAAAGGCGCAGGTTGCGGCTGCCGCAGCATAGAAGATCGGCCTGCTCCGTTTTTCTCCTCTGTGAATGGCAAGCACAGCGATGATAAGCAGATAGAGCGCAGATGCCGCCTTATAACAAAAGACCGATGCAGAGAAGAAACGAATAGCTCCAAGGGAGAGATGGGAAGCCATCATGCCATACACAAACGCATATACCAGGAAGGCAGCGCCCACCCCATTACTGATGGCCGCAGGCAGGAAGCCCGGCCTGCATATCCGGTTTTGCAGAACTACGATCAGCCAGGTAACCAGATAGATACAGAACAGTTCAATCGTGTACCAGGGGAATACGGGAACCGCAGCCAGCATATGAAGCACAGGATAGGATGACAGGCCGCACATGGCAAGGCAGATCAGTCCGAACAGGAATGTATTTTTCTGTTTCATCCGGCGGCTGAAATAAAAGGACAGCAGCGCACAGACAAAGGTAACTGTACAGCTAAACAGGCAGAATGCAAACCGGATTCCTCTGGTTGTATTGACCGCCAGCATCGTTCCGAAAGCAGGCGGATAGACAATCCCTCCGTAAAAGTGGTCATAGTTGCTGACCGCTATGGTGAGTGTGACCGGTTTTCCGCCATGAAAAGTGACCATGCGGTTTTGAACCAATGGTGTCCCCTGTGCCGGTTCCCCCATTTGCAGGATCAGGTCATGATCCAGATAAAGGTTGTAAGCAGAAAACACTTCCGGGATTTCCAGCGCATATGTTTCCTTCCGTTCCGGCAGAAAGAATGTCATCTGATAAGTCCCGCAGCCATAGGGAGAAGGGTTTGCAGGGCTGGAGAAATTGGTCTGCTCTCCGATGGAAAGGTAGCGCATATAATGGCTTTCATCCCGTATTTCTTCCGGGGTCAAAAGCGCGTCAGGATAAAATGCCCAGCCGGATACCAGAAAGCGCACCGGTGACTTTTGAAGTTCTTCCTCAGAAAGCGCCAGAATCCCATTTGCCGCTTGGGTTGTGTTCTGGCTATATTTATTATTGAACTGATACAGGCCAAGAAAAAACAGGGATGAGCACAGGCAGACCATACATAAGGCAGCATATTTTTTTACTGCAGAAGATACCATCTTATTTTCGCCTCCTCCTTAGGAAAAACACACCGGCAGACAGAAGAAGCAGACAGGCCGGAATCAAAAGGAGTATGGGTGACCGGCTATGCTCTGTGTCGGCGGCCTGTGCCAGGGAAACGGCATCCTCCTTTCCCACAATGGTGTATGCCCCTGTATGGCTGATCTGAAAGGAGACGGCTTTTGCCGCATTGTCATAACCGGTCATGGGAATTTCCACACCGCTTTCATCACAGAGGAACAATGTGCCGGCTGCCGGGTCATTTGGACAGGGCAGCATGACAGAAACATCCGGCAGGGAGCTGAGCGCAGTTCCATTGATGGAAAACGAAAAAGAAAAACCGCCGTCCGTATCCTTTTGGATGATGACTTCAATCTGATCTTCGTTTTGGATGCCCTCCGGCAAGGCGTCTTTTGGTATGCTGATGGTGATTCCCTGTTTGGAAAAGACGGCTCTTTGCTCCCCTGTTTGCAGCATCATCAAAAAGCGCGTGCCGGAAATCCGGTCAGTGGTTTCATCGAAGAACTCTGAAAAATCAGGGCTTTTGGAATCCGCATCTTCCTCTGTATCACCGTTTGCCTGTTCCGATGGGAAATCGTCTTTATCTATATCTATGGAATCATCCTTTCCAACCCAGGATGGCTCGGAAGGCTTGTGGGATGGTTCATGATCCGCAGGATCATTTTCTTCACTGACAGGTGGTGTTTTTTCAGAATCGTTGGAATCCACTCTGCCGCCATTTGTTACAGGCGGTTTTGGAGGCTTTGTGGAGGGCCTGTCTGCGAAATCGTCATCCTGATCGTCGGTATGTTCAGGAGGCGGCTGAATGATGGTATCGGGTGGATTTCCGCCTGCATCCCCTCCATCCCGGTCGCCATCGTGATACCCTTCAAGGACAATTTCATCTGCGTAGGTAAAGGACAGGATGCCGGTCTGTCCGCCGTCATAATCAACCTGAAGGCGGTAACTGCTGCCCGGCGTCAGCAGACGGGTAGCAATCGAGAGCATTTCCTGACCCACATAAACGCCACTTTCCAGACGGTTCCATGAACCGTTGTTTTCGGACAGCCATACGCTGATCTCATCCAGTTCCCCTGGCGGTGTGACCCAGGGAAAATGAAGGTTTCCTCTGGCGGACAGAAAGCAGTTAATGTCCGGTCTGCCCGGAGCCTGAACAGAAACAGGAATTGAGATTTCAGGGAAAGCAATTCCCTCTGCAAACGCAGTATTTTCCGGTGCGGTCAGCCTTCCTGCTGCATGGTACAGTCCCACAGTATTCAGATCAATACCGGAAAAATCCCATTCCACCACAGCGGTGTAGCTGGTTCCATTTTCCGCATAGCATTCCAGATAGTAATGGGAAAAGGCAAACAAATTTTCCAGCGTTTCGGTTTCGCTGCCCTGTTGAACCGCAAACGCGTCCGTATAAGGATACCATTGCTCTATGGAGGTAATGACAGCAGGCGGCATTTCTTCCACCCGGACGGAAATCTGAAGCTCCTGCAAGACAGCTTCACCAAAGGCATACCCCTCCGGCAGTTCAATCCGGCCTGCTGCGGTATATTCGCCTGGAGTGGTCTGGTCAATGGCCGAAAAATCCCATGCGACAGAAAATGTTTCCTGCCGGATTTCTTCACCTGCTGTTACAGTGGCGCAGACGGTTTGATACTGAAGGGCCAGCTGATAAATTTCCTCCAGGTCATCATCAGACGGTGTGGTTCTAAGGGGCAGGGTGAAATCTGGCAGGGAGAGCAGTTCGTCTTCATTTTGTATTTCTGTGACAAGGACGAGGGATACTTCTTCCGATGCTTCCGGGGTTTTGCTCTCCAGTGTCCCCGGAGCCTCGCTTTCTAAATCCGGCGGATTCTCCCTTCTTTCATCGGCATTGGCTGGGGTTGCAGTTTCAGCGGCAAATGCGGGGATACTGCCGGTGAAGCAGAGAAAGCAGGCCAGACAGCCCCCCAGAATACGCCTGTGTATTTGCTTCATTCTCATACGATACCCCCCATTCCAGAGAAAACATATTGACGGTAGGTTTCCCGCAGCTGTTTTCCATTGCGGAGGGCAATCGGAAGTTCCTCCCCGTTTATCAAACGGAAGGTCTGACTGTCAACCTGGCTGATGTAATCCATGTTGATTAAAATGCCCCGGTAGCAGGGCAAAAAACGCTTGTCCTTCTGCAATGCGGCAGTAACCTCCTGAAAGCCTCCGCTTACCGGTATCACGCGTTCCGCCGTATGAATCCGTGTCATACGGTTTTGATAATCTATGTATAGAATCTTCTCTGTGGGAAGTTCCAGCTTTTGACGGTCAGCCATAACCGAAAGTGTCATCACTTCATAGGGCGGTTTTAGCTGGCACAGCTCCATCGCTTCTTCAAAATCTGCCTGATGGAGCGAAAGCGGCTTCAGCAGATAATAGCTGGCGGACAGGCTGTACCCCATCCGGGCATAATCTTCTGTAATGGTCAGAAAAACGATCTTACAAAGCCTGTTTTTCTGGCGCAGCCTTCTGGCGGCCTCTATTCCATCCATGTTCTCCATATAGATGTCCATAAAGACAAGCTGAAAATTGACCTGGGCAGCAGCTTTCAGAAAATTCTCTCCGTCCTCAAATTCTGTCAGCGTATAGTCCAGCTGATGCTTTTTCATATAATTTTCCAGGCAGACAGACAGTTCTGCTCTGTCCTCTGCTCTGTCATCCACAATCGCAATCTGCATCGTGCCATCTCCTTTGCACAATAATCCAATATTAGTATAACATAAAACCGCAGGAAAAAACTTGCGTCTTAAACAGGAAACCTGCGTCTTAAACAAAGTCGGTTGCATTTCCCTTGACAAGATGCTATCCTAATTATACTACCAGACTTTCCGATGAGAAGGTCTGGTTTTTTTATTTTTAGGAAAGGAGGCTCAGCATGAAAATCGCACTTTGTACGGAGCTGAGAAATGTGGAATGGTTTGAAAGCAGGCTGCGCTCCCTTTTTGATGGGGATGGGCAGCTTGCGATTGACGAATTGTGGAATGAGAACCAGCTTGCCCAGGCACTGCGGCGGAGCCGATATCATGCGGTTGTCATCGCCATGACCGGGGCAAGGGGATTGGAGGCTGCCATTCAGGCAAAGCAGCTGGCACCGGAAACACCGCTTGTCTGGTGGAGCGATGATGAAAACTTCGCCCTGATCGCGTATCACCTGCGTATCCCTGTGTTTCTTCCGGCAGACTGCTCCGATCAGGAGCTATATGAGGCGATAAAACTCATCACAAAATGGAGGTGCGAAAATGCGAATTGCGCTGTGCAGTTATAGCCAGAAAGAAAAAGAAACCGCTTTGCTGATGAAGCTGGGCAAAGTAGACCGCTTTGATAATGGTGTGTTTTGTACCTATGCCATGCAGCGGGATGGGCCTTATGATGCTGTGGTGGTCATGGAGGACGGAGCCAGGGGGATGAATTTCTGCATGAGCATACGAGGGTACAGCAAGGATGTCCCTCTCCTGTGGATCAGCGACCAGGCAGAGTTTGAACCCCAAAGCCGCAGGCTGCAGGTGGACACCTTTTTGGTGAAGCCTGTGACGGAATATCAGCTGCGGGAGGCGGTATCCCAGCTGCTTCAGAAAACAACGAGAAGGAACGAACCGCGTGAGGAGGATGAATAAATGATATGGAAATGGAAACGGCCGGCCGCATTTTTACTGGCGGCGGCAATGATTTTTACGATGCCGGGCGTTCCGGCATCTGCGGTGGAAGCGGGTGTATCCGCCGTCCATACGGGGTTGTGCAAGCATCACCCGGAACATACAGAGAACTGCGGATTTACGGAAGGAACCGAAGGGGCAGCCTGTGAACATGAACATACTGAGGATTGCTACACCCTTGTGAAGAAGTGTGTCCATGAGCATGACGAAAGCTGTTATCCTGTTTTGGAAGAAAGCATATCGGAAAATACGGCGACCCCATCTGAAGCAGAGAAGGCCCAGCCGACCGCGTGTACCCATGAATGCAGTGAGGAAAGCGGCTGTATCACAAAAGAATTAAGCTGTCCTCATGAACGCGGCGAGCATGACGAAAGCTGCGGCTACATTCCGGCCATAGAGGGGACGCCCTGTGGGTATACCTGCGAGCAGTGCAATTCTCAGGACAGCGGGCTTGTTCCCGGTGTGTCCGGGAATGCTCCGGGGGAGTGCATCTGCGAAACCCGCTGTGAGAAAGAGGCGGTCAATCCCGACTGTCCGGTCTGCTCTGCGGAAGATGCGGATCTCTCTGCCTGCAAGGGAACAGAGCAGGCAATGCCCCTGATGGCAGCTGCGGCAAGCACTGAAAAAACCATCTCCGGCGATGTTAAGTGGAATGGCGAAAGGATAACCACTCCGGTGGTGCTGGACGGCGACACAACAATCACGCTGACCGGCGAGAATTTCATTACGATTTCCGAGACCGCATATACCGCCGCTCTGGATATGTATTCCCACAATCTGACCATTCAGGGAAGCGGCAGTCTGACGGTCAATGTTCCTACAGGGAAAGGTGGTATTGAGGACGGCAGTTGGAGTGACACCGCCGGCGGGACGCTTACCATAAAAGACGGGGCAAAGATAACCACCAACGGCGGTTCCTCCGGCTTGAGCGCTAAAACCATCGTGATTGAGAATGGAACGCTGAATCTAAATTCCGGTTGGGGTATTGGCACTGCATCCCTGACCATGAACGGAGGAACCCTTTACGCCACCGGAAAATATGGTGCGATTTCGAATAGTAGGTATGGAAACGCCCGAAACATTGACAACAGCCTGACCGTTCTGTATTCGGACAAACAGAATGCAAACACAGACGATATGTCGGTCGGCACAGCGGCCGATACGACAAGAGAAGGGGACTTCAAGACCATCTATATCGCCAAGATGGCGCCCCGCGCAAGCCTGATCGTCGGCGCGCAGCAGGGAACCCTGCAGGAAGGCTCAGGCAGTCAGACGGCGACCTTCTCCGTTACCGGCAGCAAGGTCAAGATGGACACCCTGAAAGTGGAATTGGAGGGCAAACCCACCGGTCTGACGGCGGAAAAATCTGCTGACAACCAGACCATCACCGTTACCGCCGACAGCACCGTCAAGGAGGGCCGCTATAAGCTGAAGCTGACCGCAGACAGCGAAACAGGATTCTCTCCTAATACGGCGACCGCCACCGCAACGGTCACCGTCGCCGCCGCGCCCAGAAACCCCATTACCATAAAACAGCAGCCGCAGGTCGTATATGAGAAATTAGATGGGGAAAGTGTAGCGGTTGTCGATGTCAAAGCCTCTCTGGAAAGCGGTCAGTCCGGTAAAATCACCTATCAGTGGGATGTGAACGGAAAAGAATTTCAGGGCACAGGCAGCGGCAGTTATAATAAAATCGTCCTGACCAAGTCCAACCTGACCCCAGTGGCGGGCAAGGACTGGGAGTACAGCGGCCAGGTCTACTGCAAGCTGTCCTTTAATAACTATACCGTAGATACAAGAACTGTCACCGTTACCATTAACACCTGCACCCATGCAAAATACACCCACGAAGGCAAATGCCAACAGTGCGGCGAACCGTGTAGCGAGGATGTGCTCTTTATTGACGAAGATGGTATCCCCTATTCGTATGAACTTCATGGCGGTGAGGCCCAGGTTGGGGGCATTCTGGTCTCCGGCGGAACCTTTTATTTTGTGCGGGATATTGACGCAATCTTGAGAGCGGGAGGCGATGTGGCGAACAAAACGGACGTTACGCTGGACCTGCAGGGCCACAAGGTCAAGGCGCTGGATTTGCAAAATTGCCCGTACAACAGCGTCACCATCAAAAACGGCACGATAGAGGGCATTGGAGAGGTCATTGCCACCACAGGCCCCACGGTATTGATATTAGACAGCGTTACAACAGGCGGGGGCGTCGTTAATAACCTGTTTACCCTGACGGTAAAGGGCGACTGTGTGTTTCAGAATCAGGTGAATTTCCTCGGGAAAACCCAGCTCCGGGGCGGCACGTTCCAACGTGGAATCAATGCAGCACTTGGTGAGGAGGCCCTGGCTCTGCTGGCGGACGGATATGCCTTTGCAGACGCTAATAGCAACGAAATTTTGAACGTTTCCAATGTAGATATTGCGAATAGAGCGGTCAAGGTGGTCGCGCATACCGACCAATATCAGAACGGCAAATGTGTCTGCGGCAGAAGCTGCGACCATGCGGGCAAGGTGGACAGCAACGGTTACTGCACCCGCTGCCAGGCGCTGGTGGAGGCATTTGAAATCGGCGGCAAGCGATACACCAGTCTGGAAAACGCGCTGGCTGCCGCGAAGGACGGTGATACGGTCACGCTGCGGGGGCCTTTGGCCATCGAGAACGCAGAGCCTATCGAAATCAGCAAAAATATTGTACTGAACTTGAATGGACACACCCTGAGCAAATCCGCTGGGAAGGGGCTTCTACATATCCTCGGCTCCAATGTAGCCATCATAAACGGCAAGGTGCAAAACACCCATCCCAGCGTCCCCTATCATGCGGTGGCGGTCGGAAAATCTAAGCAGACAGGCGCAAAGCTGACGCTGGACAATGTCACCCTGGAGGGCAGCACAGACGGGAGAAACCGTGGAGTGGGGCTTGGCATTCTTACCGGGAACGAAGCCGTGGTAACGAGCGGCAAGTTCATCGGCGGCATCTACACGGAGGGAGCGCTGACCATGTCCGGCGGCAGCGCGGACCTGCTGGAATTGGGTGCGCTCAAGGATATTCCAGTGACCCTGTCCGGCGGCTCCTTTGGCAGCATCCGAATCAAGAATGACGCAGATTACCAGTCCCTGCTGGCAGAGGGCTATGCTTATCAGAAGCAAGACGGCGCATTGCTCAAGCTGTCGGAGATGAAGGAGAATACTGCCGTAACTGTTGTGAAGTGCAGCCACCCGGATGACCATTCCGGCGGGAATGCTTGCCCCTACTGCGGCTATGCCGCTACGGTGACAAAGGCGGACGGCAGCATTTCCTACCATCGGACGGCAGGCGAGGCCATCGCCGCAGCCGACGGCGGTACGGTGAAGCTGCTGGCAAATGCAGGCGAGATCACCATCAGCAGCCCGCTCAAGCTGGATATGAACGGTAAGACGGCGGCAAAACTGACCGTCACCGGAGATGTCACGCTGGCATCCCTCCTGCCGGAGGGCTACGCTTTTAAGAGCGGCAGTACCTGGATCAGCGACCCTATCGGTAAGGAGCTGACCAATGTTTCTATGGCCAAGATCCCCATCAAGAGCATGAACTATCCGACCGAGATGAGCATGACTTATGGCGGTGTGGGGACGCTTCTTGTCACGGTAAAGAAGGAAACCGGCACAGGCGCTGTGAACTTCCAGTGGTACAAGGTGGAGGGCGGCAAGGCCACGGCAGTTGGCAGTGCGACAACAAAGAATCAATTTGATCTTTCTGCGCAAAAACTGTCCGCAGGCCAGCACACCTTCCGCTTTTCCGCCACCTGTGACGGCTACGAGAAGATGAGCCAGGATATTGCTGTGACGGTACAAAAGGCCAACATCAGCGCAAGCCGCATCACGCCTCCCACAGCGCAGGAAAACCTGACCTATACCGGCCAGAAGCAGGCGCTGATTACTGCGGGCAGCGTGACGGACTATGGCACCATGCAGTACAGCCTGACCGAGAACGGCACATACAGCCAGGACATCCCTACCGGCACCGATGCCGGAGCATATACCGTGTGGTATCGGGTGATTGGCGATGCAAACCACAACGATACCGCACCCGCCAGCGTGGCGGTCCGCATTGGGAAGAAGCCTCTGACGATCACCGGGGTAACGGCTGTGTCCAAGCCTTATGATGGCACGACAAACGCGGACATTACCAGCGTAACCTTCGACAACGTGACCTTGAAGCGAGACACAGACTACAACGTGACCGCCAGCTTTGACGATGCCGGTGTGGGCAACGTCAAGAGCATCACTGCCACAGTGACCCTGATGGGGCAGGCCGCGAAGAATTACGCCCTGGAGCAGAGCAGCTTCCCTACCACTGCCAGCATCACCAAGGCCGCCGCGCCTGACTTCACCAAGGAGACCGCGCTCGTCATTGTAAACGGCCACGAAAAGACCTACACTGTGACGCTCCCCGCCCTGCCCAAGCTGGAAACGCCCAAAGAGTACGGTGCGCTCACCTATGAGATCGGCGAGATCAAACTAAATGACGGCTACTACACCAGCGGCGCGAAGGTGGAAAACGGCGAGCTGACCCTGCCCATTCAGAAAAATGACGTGGAAACCACCGGCTCTGTGGGCACAGTGACCGTAGTGATCAAGAGCGCAAACTATGAGGACATCACGCTGACCGTCAATGTCAATGCGACCAACAAGCTTGTCCCCACTGTTACGGCACCTACGGCAAACGCCCTGACCTACAACGGTGCAGAACAGGCGCTGGTTACAGCAGGCAAGACCACTGGCGGCACGATGCTCTACCGGCTTGACAATTCTGAGTGGAGCGAGCAGCTCCCCACAGCGAAAAACGCCGGGGAATACACTGTTTGGTATAAGGTTCAGGGAAATGCAGAGTACGCAGATGTGGCAAAACAGAACGTGACTGTGACCGTAGCGAAAAAGTCAGTTACCGTTACGGCGCTTGATCAGAGCGCCTACACCGGCAGCACCGCGCCCGATCTGAGCAGCCCGGAAGCAGATAAGGATTACAAGGTGGAAGGTCTGGTTGGTGCAGATACCCTGAGCGGCACGGTAACACTGGACTACGCACAGACGCCGGATATGAGCAAAACCGGCAAAACTGCGATCAATATTACTGGTACGCTGTCAAATGACAATTATGCGATCACCTATGTTTCTGGAACGTTGACTGTTTCCAAGCAATCTTCCAGCGACGGCGGTTCCTCCTCTGGTGGTTCGGGCAGCAGTGGAGGTTCCTCCTCCGGCGATTCTGACGATTCCGACAACAATGATAACACCAACCAGCCGGAAGACAAGCCTCAAGCCCCTGCCACCGGTGAAACCAAACCCATACAGCCGGATAAAAACGGCAATGCGGCAGTGGACAACAGCTCTGTCCAGTCCGCCATCGACAAGGCCAAACAGGATGCGAAAAAGAATGGTACAGCCGAAAACGGGATTGCCGTTACCGTTCCCATCACCTCGGCGGCAGGCCAGACCTCTTTTAACGTGACCATCAAGGCGCAGACACTGGATCTGCTGGTTAAAGAAAACGTCCGGCAGTTTACCGTTGCAACAGATCATCTGGTTTCGGTTAATATCGGGCTGGACACTCTGAAGCAGCTGGATAGCGTCTCCGCTGGTGGGGACATCATTCTCCGGGTAGATAAGGTGGATGCCCTGCGCTCCACCGAGGCCAAAGCCGCTATCGGCACAAGACCGGCCTACGATCTGTCGCTGGTGTATCTCTCCGGCGGCAAAGAAACACCGATTGCCAACTTAAATGGTCACACTATATCGGTGCGTTTGCCCTACACACCGGCAAATGGTGAGCAGACAGGTAATCTCTATGCAGTCTATGTGGACGATGCGGGAAAGGTGGAATGGATCACCAAATCCAGCTACGATGCCAGCCAGAAAGCGGTTGTCTTTGAAACCGGTCATTTCAGCATCTACGGCATCGGCTACAAGAACCCTGCCCCGGCTTTCACCGACATTACCGGCCATTGGGCTGCGGACGACATCCTCTTTGTTGCCAGCCGAGGACTGCTCTCCGGAACAAGTGACACCACCTTTAGTCCCAACACCGGCATGACCAGAGGAATGTTCGTCACCGCCCTGGGGCGGCTGGCAGGCATCAACCCGGACAGCTACAAGACCGGGAAATTCACCGATGTGAAAGCCGACGCTTACTATGCGCCTTATGTCAACTGGGCGGCGCAGACCGGCATTGTGGAGGGCGTTACTGCCATCACCTTTGCGCCGGATACCAACATCAACCGGGAACAGATGGCGGTCATCATGGTAAATTACGCCAAAAAGTTGGGCTACGACCTTCCGAAAACCCTCCAGGCTGTGACTTTTGCGGACAACGCACAGATCAGTAGCTGGGCGAAGGATGCGGTCAAGGCCATGCAGCAGGCGGGCATCCTGGCCGGGAAGAATGGAAATAAGTTTGCCCCCAAAGGAACCGCCACCCGCGCCGAAGTCGCCACCGTCCTGCGGCGGTTTGTGGAGATCGTCATTGACCCGCAGGCCGCAAACGGCTGGCAGCAGAATGACAGCGGCCAGTGGAGCTATTACAGAAACGGGGAGCCGGTGAAAGGCTGGCTCTCCGATGATCAGAAGTGGTACTGGCTGGATAAGGCCACCGGAATGATGTTTGCCGGCGGCTGGAAGCAGATCGATGGTAAGTGGTACTACTTCTACCCAGACGGGGCGATGGCGGTGAATACCACCATCGACGGCCATACCATTGGCTCGGATGGCGCAAGAAAGTAATCTACAATAAAAAACGATTTGCCCGTATATCAGCGGACAAAGATAAACGCGGTCGGGTATCAAGAAACCCCACCGCGTTTATTTTTTCTCTTGTTTTTCTCTGGTGTCCAGCATTTTATCAATCAGGGCAAGTAAAAGTTCCTGATCCCGCTGACTGCATTGCAGGATTAAACGCTGGATACGGTCAATGGTTTCACTTCATCGCTCCATCTGTGGAGCAAGAATTTCATCAAATGAAAGGAAATCCAAATTTATCCGCATGGTGAATCGGAAATGCCGCTAAAGTCTATTGAGTTTAACTTTCCGATATATCGTGATGGAAAAGAGGTAAGGAAGCTTTTGTGGGAATCTGGTAATACCGTTGAGACGGTAGTCTTGATGTCAAAGAAAGATTGCTTTTTGCAAGTCCTTTTTGCAACTACATTTTTATTTTACAACAAACAGATTCGGAACTGCCGTTCGAGGAAAAAGTGAAGCTCTATCGCAAGCAGATGTTAGGATGATAATTGTGCAGACGGCATCTGCACAATTTGCAACAAAAAGAGGAGCCGGTCAAGGCTCCTCGAAGACACGTTATTTCAAAAAGTTGCTCTTATGTTCCAGTGCGTGCAGATTATAACCAAGTGTGGCCAGGTGTGCTACCTTCAGCGCAACCAGATTGATGTCGGTGGACATCGCACTGGCGATCTGCTCGGCTGTGTATCCATATTCATAGATGTAGCGAAGGACTTCATCGCTGTCCATCAGAATTTCTGCTGCTACGATATTGGCTTCATATTCCGGCTTGGATTTCATGTCGTAGAGCATGAACTCATGAATCGGGGTGGTTTTCGCCATATTCCGGTGAAGCTGGTCATGCCCTAATTCATGTGCGCACACGATGCGCAGCATATTTTCATCCAGACTGTTATTCAGGAAAATAAAGCGATTTCGCTTAATCACCCGGTACATTCCCTTCAGGGAACCAAAATTTTCGCAAAGCATGACATTGATACCAAGTTGCCTTGCGATTTCAAAAGGGTCTCTGGAACCGCAGCGTTTTACCAGTTTCTCACCGACCCGTGAAAGCTGTTCCGCATTCATCATACCACCTCCAGTTTACAGTATAGCGAAAAGTGTGTACGATAAATATCACTGATCGGATTTTTTACGCCTCGTTTTCGGGGCGTATTTTTTATTGTTCTCTTTGGCAATCCAGTAGGCATCGGTCAGAGCCTTATAAGCTCCTTCGATGGCATCTTCGCTTAATTCGCCGCCAGCGAACATACCGGTCACTTCGCTGACCAGTTCTTCAATATCTTTCGCTGCTTTTGCGCCGCCTTTTTCATGAGCTTCTACGACATAGGTGCCGCTGCTTCCCAGCAGGTACTCAGTAGTAGTATTCAGCGCATCTGCAATCTTCTGGATCGTAACCATATTGGATGGCTTGCGGCTGCCAAGCTCATAATTCTGAATTGTGCGGGCGGTTACACCGGCCTTCTCTGCAAGTTCTACCTGAGTTAAATTGGCTTCTGTTCTTTTTTCTTTCAACCTTTCTTTGAAGACCATAGGAATACCTCTTTCTTTTTTGATGACGAACACGAACACTTTTTCATAAAAATCTATTGACACAAAAACTGTGCTTGCTATCATGACGATGGAAACACGAAATACAATTCGTGTAATTATAGTATCACAAGAAATGCTGTGTGTCAATGCGTTCGTGAAAAGTTGTTCGTGCTTTCACGAACGGAGAGGAGGAATACGGGATGCAAAGGGTGATTCTTCATTGTGATATGAATAATTTCTATGCCTCTGTCGAGTGTATGCTGAACCCGGAACTGAAGAACAAGCCGGTGGCAGTGTGCGGTTCTGTGGAGGAACGGCATGGTATCGTACTTGCGAAGAACTATGCAGCAAAGGCGTTTGGTGTTTCCACGGGGGAGGCAATCTGGCAAGCAAAGCAGAAGTGCCAGGATCTTGTGATCGTGGAGCCGCACTATGAGCAATATATGAAGTTTTCAAAGCTGGCTCGTGAAATATACGGTCGCTATACCGATCAGATCGAGCCGTATGGGATGGACGAATGCTGGCTGGATGTGACCGGAAGCGGCTGCATGGGAACCGGATTTGAAATTGCAGATGAGATTCGCAGAACGGTTAAGTTTGAATTGGGACTTACGATTTCCGCAGGAGTGAGTTTCAACAAGATTTTTGCCAAGCTTGGGTCGGATATGAAAAAGCCGGATGCGATTACCTACATCGATGCAGATTCGTTCCGGGAGAAGATTTGGTGCCTTCCCGCCTCTGACTTGCTTGGAGTCGGCAGAGCGACCGAGAAGGTTCTGTCCGGTTATGGGATTCATGCCATTGGAGAGCTTGCTGCAACATCGGATGATTTCTTGAAGTGCCGCCTTGGAAAGAATGGACTGGCGATTAAGAAATATGCCAATGGACTGGATGATTCGCCGGTTATGCGTTCCGATTATGTCTCCCCAGTAAAGAGCATTGGGCACGGGATAACGACCATGCAGGATTTGGAGAATAACGCCGAAGTCTGGTGTGTCATGCTGGAACTGGTGCAGGAGATCGGAACTAAGCTGCGAACACATAAAAAGAAAGCTGGCGGAATAGCGGTTTCCATCCGCAACAACGAGCTTTACACGAAAGAGTGGCAGTGCCGGATTGGTATTCCGACACAAAGCCCCACCTATCTGGCGAAAACCGCATTTGCTCTGTTTGCAAAGAACTATCAGTGGGAGCATCCGATTCGTTCAGTGACGGTTCGGGCAATCAACCTGTTTGAAGAGGATTGTCCGATACAATACGACCTATTCACCGACGTGAAATCACTGGATCGCCAGGAACGGCTGGACGCGGCGATTGAGCAGATTCGATTCCGATTCGGGAAAGATGCGATTAAAAATGGGGTACTTTTTCAGAAAAGCAAGATGCCGACAGAGCGAAAAGTGGATTTGGTTATGCCGACAGGAATGATTGGTTAATACAGCACCGGCAGAATCTGGTGAGTTCTTTGCTAAAAGAAGTCAACACATTCGCCGGTTTACAGAGGAGGAGCGTAGAATATGTCGGAACAGAAATGCAGAAAAGTATATGTACCTGTGAATTTAGATGTGGATGCAGAGGGAAATATTCGTCCGCGCCTGATTCGCTGGATTGACGGACGGGTATATGAGATCGACCGATTGAAGCATAAGTGCCGGGCGGCTTCCACGAAAGTGGGCGGCTGCGGAATTCGTTATACGGTCATGATCGGTGGGCATGAGAGTTTTCTGTTCAACGAAGATGAAAAATGGTTCGTTGAGGCAAAGGAGCAGTGCCTATGATTCTTTCACAGAAAAATATAGAAGAAATCGCTGTTGCAGTGATAAGAGATTTTCAAAAGTCCTTTTTCGGCAGCGAAGCAGATGATCCGGAAAGATTTGCGCTTCCGACACCTATTGACCAGTTTGCATCCCATTATCTGAACCTGAAAGTGTCATTTCAAAAGCTGTCCTCGGACGGAAGCATCTATGGTCTGACCGCATATGTGGATACAGAATATCAGATAGAAGTAGACGGAAGTCAGAGGAGCATCTTTCTGAAAATCAATGATGTGGTTCTGGACAAGAGCTTCATTGAACCGGGGAATATTCGGAAACTCTGCGGAAAACGCAGGTTTACGCTGGCACATGAGTGTGCCCACCAGATACTGTTTCAGCTGGATGCCGACACAATTCAATCATCGTCTTTGAGGATTTCTTCTTTAGTCAGCATTAGAACACCTCCAATAGTTCGAATTTGAATGTTATATATGGAATCCCTGGCATGGCTGCGTGAAGTGTAGCGAAGGATGCCAGCACTGCTATATGTATTTTCTTGAATTTGAGTATTTTGGGATGATTTAATACTTTGGTAAAGCCTTTGGATGGCTAACAAGCAGCAAAATCGGCAACAGGGAAAGAATCCATGTTGCCGGTTTTGCTTTTTACGTGAAATTACGATTTACTTGCAGAACAATCAGTGCAGAGCATATCGAAGCCAGACAGCGCCATTGTCATAGGGCTGTACGCTTAGGAGCTTCAAATTGACGGGTTCTGTGTCTAACGGTAAACCGTCAAAAGTAGCAGTCATACCTTTTCGACCATCGATTCCGGGACCGAGTAGAATGCTGACTTCATCCAGTAGTCCGGCATTGAGGAAAGCAGCGTTGATCGTACCTCCACCGACATCATCATGTGGCAGATCATATATGGTTTTTTCATGTATATCCTCCTCGATTACCAGTTTTTCTTATCTTTGGTGCAGTCGTGTTGCTGTTTTCGTTCCTCCACCATCTTCACAAACCACTCCACCATATTCGGATCGGTGTGTGAGAAGAAGTTGCTTTGTTTTTGGTCAATCGTGGCAATAACCGCCATATCATCCTCGCTCAAAGAAAAATCAAATACATGAAAGTTTTCTTCCATACGCTCGAGGTGAGTAGATTTGGGAATGATGACAATTCCACGCTGCAAATGCCAACGAAGAATGACTTGAGCAACAGACTTTCCGTACTTCTCAGCAATGACTTGCAGTTCCGGCGTGTGGAACATATCGCCCCGCCCTTCACCGAATGGTGCCCATGCTTCCATCTGTATGCCGTATTTATCATGCCATGCTTTCGCTTCCGTCTGCTGATTGTGAGGATGAATTTCCACCTGATTTACCATCGGCTTGATTCGATTAAAGGAAGCAAAATCCACCATACGGTCAGTATAGAAATTGGAAATGCCGATAGCACGGATTTTTCCTTCGTCATACAGCTCCTCCAATGCCCGGTATGCACCGTAGGCATCTGAAAAAGGCTGATGGAGCAAACACAGGTCAAGGTAGTCAACCTGTAATTTTCGCATGGATTCCAATACGGATGCTTTTGCTCTTTCATAGCCGTAATGCTCAATCCAGACTTTGGTGGTTAGGAAAATTTCATCTCTGGGAATACCGCTTTTTGCAATGGCATTACCCACTTCTTCCTCGTTAAAATAGCTCTGGGCGGTGTCGATGAGACGATAGCCGATTTTCAAGGCATCCCTGACACAGCGTTCACATTCATCTTTTGTAACCTGATAGACACCATAGCCGAGCTGCGGCATTTTTACACCGTTATTCAAAGTTACATATTCCATGTTCCATTCCTCCTATCCTATACACTGATTTTTCTATCCTTATTTAAGATGCATATTAAAAAATCTGTTCAGCTTTTCAAAAGGAATGACATTTAAATTGTCATAAAGATCAACATGGCTCGCTCCCGGAATGATAAGCAGCTCTTTATTATCTCCGGTCATTTTTTCATAAGCTCCCTCACTGAAGTAACGGGAATGCGCTTTTTCTCCATGTACCAGTAGAACCGCAGACCGAATTTCAGCGGCATACTGCAAAATTGGCATATTCATAAAGGACAGAGGAGAGGTCACATTCCATCCGTTGTTGGAATTAAGAGAACGAGGATGATAACCACGCTCGGTTTTATAGTAAGCATAATAATCTTTTACAAACTGTGGGGCATTGTCCGGCAAAGGATCAATGACACCGCCTGCAAGGGCATAACTGCCATTTTTATAATCCTCAGTACGCTGGGTATTCATTGCCAGTTTTTTGGCGAAACGAGCCTCGGGTGTGTTTTCATTGTCAAAATAACCGTTGGCATTTACACGGGTCATGTCGTACATGGTCATTGCCGCAGTTGCTTTGATACGGGTGTCCTGTGCTGCTGCGTTGATTGCCATACCGCCCCAGCCGCAGATACCGATGATACCGATACGCTCGGAGTCCACATTCTCCTGCACGGAGAGAAAGTCCACCGCTGCGCAGAAGTCCTCGGTGTTGATGTCCGGAGAAGCCACATAACGAGGACTACCACCGCTTTCGCCTGTAAAGGACGGGTCAAAAGCAATGCTCAAAAATCCGTACTCTGCCATTTTTTGAGCATATAGACCGGAGGATTGCTCCTTGACCGCACCGAACGGACCGCTGACGGCAATAGCGGGAAGCTTGCCCACTACACTCTTTGGCGTGTACATATCCGCCGCCAGTGTGATGCCGTAGCGGTTGTGGAAAGTCACTTTTTTGTGATCCACCTTGTCGCTTTTCGGGAACACCTTGTCCCATTCTTGTGTTAAATTTAATTTTTCCATGATGGTAATATCTCCTTAGTTCTTAGATCATGATGTTGCTTTTTTCGTTGCTTGAATGTAGTCGATATCATTGACTTCTTCCAGCCACTCATTAGAGGCTTCCTCTCCGGGAACTTCTACCGCCAGATGAGAGAACCAGCTATCCGGCGCTGCACCGTGCCAGTGCTTTACGCCAACAGGAATATTTACCACACTGCCAGGGCGCAGCTCCTGTGCCGGTTTGCCCCATTCCTGATAGTAACCTCGTCCGGCCACGCAAACAAGAATCTGACCGCCACCATTTCTGGCATGATGAATGTGCCAGTTGTTGCGGCATCCCGGCTCAAAGGTCACGTTGAAAATACCGACCTGTTCCTTAGACATGGGTGCAAGGAAGCTCCTGCCCGAAAAATACTGGGCAAAGCCATCGTTGGGATTTCCAATAGGGAATACCATAGAAGCAGCGTGTTTTGCCATTGCGTCATTGCCGATTCCTTCACTCCACACTTCCTTTGCCATACGGAACGCCGCCCATGCTTTCGACCAGCCTGCATAAAAAGCGGCATGGGTCAAAATCTCTGCAATTTCTTCCCGGGTAATCCCGTTTTTCTTTGCATTTTCCAGATGGAACTGGAAAGCAGAATCGGTCAGCCCTTGTGCCATCAGAGTAGTGACGGTCACAAGAGAACGGTCACGCAGAGAAAGCTTATCCTCTCTGCTCCATACCTCGCCAAATAATACATCATCGTTCAGTTCGGCAAACTTGGGAGCGAATGTTCCCAATTCATTTCTTCCTGCGGTTTGTTTTTCTGCCATAAAATCATTCCTCCTATATTTCTGAATAGCCATTGCAATCTTTCTGTATAACTGCTATACTAATGATAAAACATGAACCTAACTTTAGGTCAAGGGACTTTGTAAAATAAATTTGTTAACTTTTTGTGGAGGCATACATGTATTCGATTGGACAGGTTTCGGAAATGTTTGGACTTCCGATTTCAACTTTGCGCTATTATGACAAGCAGGGGCTTTTTCCGGGAATGGAAAGAATTTCCGGCATCCGTAAATTCAGTGAGAAAGAGATTGAAGCATTACGTGTAATTGAGTGCCTGAAACGCTCCGGTCTGGAAATCAAGGATATTAAGCAGTTTATGGACTGGTGTGTGGAGGGAGCAGCTACTTATCCTCAACGAAAAGAACTGTTTGAGAAGCAAAAGAAAACAGTGGAAGCTGAAATTGAACATTTAAGTCGTGTGTTGGATATGATTAAATTCAAGTGCTGGTATTATGAACAAGCCATGCAGGATGGCAATGAAGATCGGGTACATAGTATGATACCGGATAAGTTGCCGGAGGATATTCAAAAGATGTACGATCACGTACATAAAGAATAAAGTATATATTGAAACGTAATGATATTAAAAAGAGTGATGCCTACCAGAGCGGTTTCCTTGAGGGAACAACGCCAGCATATGAAGCGTATATGCGCCTGAAGAAAAGCCTGGCTGCTTCAATCAATTAAGGAGGCAGCAGAATGGAATTGGCAAAATACAAGGCGTGTATATGTGAAGGATCTGCCGAGGAAGCTATTATCGACATACTGGTTGATAATGATCTTCTGATTTTCAAAAGAGAAGAAATGCTGGAAGAATGTGTTATCCGTTGCAGAAGTGCTAAACGATTTGAGGAGCGATACTTACGGAAGGGATTCGATGAGCAGATTTCTGTGATACGGATTTTGGATTCTCGCAGAGAGGAATTTCGATTGAGTAAAGCATATGAACAGAAAATTGACGTGGTAAATGTCATTACTGCTCCAGAAATTGAAATGCTGATTATTCATGCGGAAGGAATATATGATCAATTTAAGCGTTCTGGGAAAAAACCAAGCGAATTTTGTAAAACAAATCTTCGGATGCATGATGTGAAGTCGTATGATTTTGTGAAGCAGTATTTCAGTAACCCTCAGCTCTTGGTGAAAGCCATAAAAGAGTATCGCAGAACTGCAAATATCCCCAAAGGAGAATACAGCTTCCGTAATTCGCGGTCCGGCCATAAGGAAGGCGGGATGGTTAAATTCCAATGGAGCAGTGAAGCACACTGCCGCCTGTGAGAAATCCTACATCTCTGGGGTGATAAGAAAAAGTACAGAGAAACCATATTTTCAGAAAGCACTGCTGGGTGCTGTATCAGCATGATACCTGGCAGGCTTTATCCATATCAGTGTATGGAGATTGGAGACAACAGCAAATGAAAGAAAACTGGGTTTATCGGCGAGGTGATTTATATCTCGCCAATCTCGGTGTTCCGGTTGGATCAAAGCAGGGCGGTGTTCGTCCTGTTGTGGTTCTTCAGAATGATGTCGGTAATTATTATGCGCCGACAATCACGATTGCTCCGCTGACATCGAAAATTGAGAAGAAGCGAAAGCAGCCAACGCATTTCTTTCTCCGTAAAGCAAAGGGACTGGCAAAACCGTCTATGGTATTGGCAGAACAGCTCGACACCTGCGACAAGATATGCGTGATTCGCTATCTTGGGCGGGTAAGTAAGGGGCAGATGCGTGGGATTGACGAAGCTGTAAGGATTCAGCTTGGTTATTACATTCCGGAACAGGCAGAGAAAAAAAGACAGGGCAAATGCCGAAAGGAAGGCGAAGAAGGCGATGGATAAACTGATTACAAGGAAGGAAGCAGCCAGTATACTGGGAATCAGCGTAAAAACACTGGATGCTGCAAGAACAGACGGTTTGATCTCCTATGTTCAGTATGTGGAAAACGGCTGCGTTTATTTCGCGGAAGTGGGGATTCAGGAGTACATTGCAAAATGTACACACCGTGCAAAACCGATGGAACGTGCTGCGACATATCGCAAACCTCGAAGCTTTCGGCGGTGAAAATCGACATCGTTGAGTATGGACGATGAATCCGCAATAATGAAAGCAACAACAGAATTGGAGGTAATGATATGGCGGCAAGAAGAATGATGCTTCCCGATTATGGTACGGTGAGTATGAAGGGAACGCAGTATTATCGAACCCGTGTAACAGATCAGCAGGGACGGCGGGTTTCCTTATATGCAAGAACGAGAGAGGAACTGTACCAGAAGGAACAGGAAGCGATCCAGCAGATTGAGAACAAGACGTATCGCCGCAGTACACCTACAGTGGAGGAGTATTGCGAGAAATGGTTGCTGATGCAGTCGGCACAGATCAGGATGACAACGCTGATTGACTATACATCGAAAGTGAAGAACTACATCATTAAGCCATTGGGCGATATGCATATGGGAGATGTAACAGCAGATGACATTCGCCTGGCACTGCTGGCGGCATCAAAAAAGTCGGCATCCGTGTACAAATCGGTGAGCGTTATATATAAGTGTATTTTTACGGCAGCAATGGAGAGCAAGATCATTGATGAGAATCCGACCATCTATCTGAAGATGAATGTGGGAGGAATTCCCCAGAAGGAACGCCTCCCGCTTACGGATGAGCAGGTGGATAAGCTGCTGGATGCCATTTACGGCTTGCCGCCGTATGTGTTTGTAATGCTGGGGCTGTACGCAGGATTGCGGAGAGAAGAAATCCTCGGACTTCAATGGGATTCGGTGTATCTTGATTGCGAGGCTCCGTACCTTACCGTTCGGAGAGCCTGGCATACGGAGCATAATCGTCCGGTGATTCTGACAGAGCTGAAAACAAAGGCAGCGCATCGGAATGTCCCTCTGCCGGACAATCTTCTGGAATGTCTGAAAGAGGCGAAGAATACATCGACATCGGATTATGTGGTTGCAAACCGGGATGGAGACCCGTTGTCCTATACGCAATTCAAGAGATTATGGCAGTATATCGTAACCCGTACCACCAAGGAACGCTGCTATTATCGCTATGAAGATGGCAAGAGGGTAAAGCATACGGTGAAGCCGGTTCTGGGGCAAAAGGCGGCACACAATGGAAATGTGGTTTACAGTCTGGACTTTGAGGTGACTCCGCATCAGCTACGGCACACCTATATTACGAATCTGATTCATGCTTCGGTTGATCCGAAGACAGTTCAGTATCTTGCCGGTCATGAAAGCAGCAAGATCACCATGGATATTTACGCCAAGGTGAAATACAATCGCCCAGAGCAGCTCGCGGGAGTGCTGGAAGATGCTTTTGCATCGTGGGATTAAGAGTAAATCAGAAAAAACTTAGGGCAGGGATGGTCAAAAATCCCTGCTCTTTTTACATACATTCGACATCCTTGAAGGAAGTGGTGTACGCCATGATAATAAAAGTGACAACACGCAATATATGAAGATAGACGAGGAGGAGAGCACATGGCTAAAGGAAAAAAGCGTCTTGCTGAACTTCCGGAATACGGAACAGTGATGATGAAAGGGGTACAGTATTATCGTACCCGAATTACAGATGCAGACGGAAAGAGAGTGGCAATCTATGGGCTGACACGCGAAGAATTGTATGACCGGGTGGAAGATGCCCAGAAGAAAATTGCAGAAGTGGTTTTCCACAGAGAGAATCCGACCGTGGAAGAGTACTGCGAAAAATGGCTGCTGATGCGGTCTGGAACGGTAAGAACCAATACGTTGGAGGGATACGAGCGGATGGTGAATCGGTACATCGTGGGTCCAATTGGACAGATGTATATGGATGAGGTGACCACAGATGACCTGCGGCTGCTGATGGTTCCGCTATCAAAAGGTTCTTCCGGAATGTATGGTCAGCTTAATATGCTGATTAAGAACATTTTTAATTCGGCAGAAGAGAGCAAGGTGATCAAAGAGAATCCATCCAAAACGATTTGCGCAAGAGGAGGAAAGCCTGCGAAACGGCGCGAAGCTTTGACGGATGAACAGACTGCCATTTTGCTGGATAGCATTCGTGAGCTACCACCGTATGTTTTCGTAATGATCGGCTTGTACGCGGGATTGCGTAGAGAAGAGATTCTTGGATTGAAATGGGACTGCGTATTCCTGGATGAAAAAACGCCGTACATTTCTGTAAGGCGTGCATGGCATGTGGAAGGCGGTGAGCCGGTGGTCAACACACTTTTGAAGACTCCGGCAGCGAAGCGAGATGTTCCGATTCCCAAATGCCTGGTAGCCTGTCTCAAGGAAGCAAGGGAAAAATCAGAATTGGAATATGTGATCTCCAATTCAAAGGGAACTGTTTTGACGGAAGCACAGTTTGTGAGGGTCTGGAAGTACATAACAGTCCGTTCCACCGCAGAACGCTGTTATTACACCTATGTAAATGGGCAGTCCATCAAGCATAGAATAAAGCCAAGGCTTGGTGAGCATCAGCCGAACAATCCCAAGCTGGTGTATACGATGGACTTCAAGGTGACTCCGCACATGCTGCGGCACACCTACATCACCAATCTGATTTACAAAGGTGTTGCTCCAAAGACGGTGCAGTATTTGGCAGGCCATGAGAACAGCAAAACGACTATGGACATCTATGCGAAAGTCAAGTATAATAAACCTGAGAAATTAAGCAGCGTTGTGAATGCTGCATTCGGGCTGCGTTAAACGGCACCAAAAATCTCGCGATTTCGTGGGTTTACCTATGGGTTTACTGAGAGAGGGAAGCAAGGCGGCTTATACCTAAACGGGCTGATATAGTTTGGCCTCATTTGACCAAACGAGAGCCATTTTCACTGGAGTTTTAGTGGTTAAATATAGGACAACCGGCAAAAATGGGGTCAAAAAACGGCCTTA
>ERZ772865.1394-NODE-1394-length-24425-cov-3.973820_pt1 | contig 24425 bp, 24 predicted proteins | sample MGYA00512133_ERZ772865 | MGnify/ENA primary metagenome ERZ772865 (study PRJEB29015, sample SAMEA2737722) | human gut metagenome | biome: human gut; feature: human-associated habitat; material: faeces | place: China | collected 2012 ...
AAAATAAACTTTTCGATATCTGATATAGTATAACACAATATTGTATCATAATCCTCATATACATATAATTTATTATTCTTTCTAAAAGAATAATCATCATTCTTCAATAATAAATCTATAACTGTAAGAGGTTCAGCATCTATTATATTATTGCAAGTATCTAACCAAGCTACATTTAAATTATCTGAAAAAAATGGTATATAACCTGCAGTAAGAAATTCTTCTACATCATTATCTACCAAATCCTTAAAATTTAAAGCAATGTCATCTTCCAAATCCTCATAACATATTTTTGAGTAATTTCCACCTCTCAACAAAGACAAAGCCTTTGCATGTAAATCATGTTTGATTGCACAAAGATAATATACCTCATCAAATTCATAATTATCAACAATGCCAATGACATCTTTATTTATCATGCACCATAATCTAAAGGTATCAAAATCCTTGAAGTAATAGGTATGACCTTCTTTATAATTTGTATCAGCTACATTAACAATTAAATAAAAATCTTCATCTTCATTATCATCTTCAGAAAAATAATATCTGTCTACACTAGTTTGAAAATCTCTTATATATTTCATATTAATTACTCCTAAATTTTATTGTAATCTAAAAATATGCTATCCCATTAACGCTTAAGTATCCACAAATCTTCGCAACAAAAACAATCTTCACTTTCGTATAAGCAATCTACACATTCCTTTGTATGTCCATGCACATAATTTATACGATTTTTCATTACTTCTTTGAATCCTAAGCTATTCATTACATGTATCATATTTATAAATGGGTTAGACTGGACTCTCCAACAAGAGCAATACACAGGAATTTTATTATCTGGCAATTCCTGCAAGCAATCTCTTAAAATAGTAGTTATATAACCTTTACCTCTGTAATCATAATCAGAACAAGTCCAAGTAATCTCATAGCCTTGATAATTACTCTGCTCTACTGGTAAAATACCTGAAACAGCTACAATTTTATCATCTTCAATAGCTACTTTATACCTTGAATCTACAGGTTCAAGACTATCATTTATTTCAGCAATTCTACCAAAACAACTCCTGAAAAGCTCCTGTAATTCAGCCTTATCTGATTTTTCCGCATTTCTGATAAACATAATTAGCAATACCTCCAAATAATTCTTTTATAGTAAATGAACTAAATTGATATTTTATAATCATATTACTAAATCCAATATTAAGTAAAACTATGATTATATTAATTATATTACAGAACGATTAGATACTTTGACTTAAAACTGATATTTGGATTTTAAATTAAAAGACAACTAAAAACTTTTTATAAAACTAAAAAGAAAAGCGATAACTCCTAAGAATTATCGCTTTCCAAAATTTATGGTAACTAATGCAACTTAGTTAGCTTGTGTATCACTCTCGCTTGTTTCAGAGTTCTCTGTTACGAGAGTGTCAGACTCATCTACCCCATTTGATGTTGAGGATGTCTGATTTGATGTATCAATATCGATACTTTCATCTATACTAGACTTACCAGTAAACTGTTCATATGCACTATATTTAGGTATATTACCAGTTCCTGCTAGAGCATCGAAATAAACCATACTATAATTTCTTCCGAAATCTTTTCCCCAACATACATACTTTTGTGCCAACTCTGTTGAGGTTGCCCAGTCATTAATAATTTGTGTCTCACCAGCTTTAACTGTAACTGTCTCACTAAATCCATACATTGTACCAGTACGAGAACTAATGTTAGAGTTTTTATCAGTCAAAGTCATTTCAGATGATACGAATGTGATATCCTGATTCTCCAGATTTTCTACAGATACCTCATAAGTAATCAACTGTACTACTGAAGAAGTTGTAAAACCTCTATTTTTAGAAGAGAATTTCTCAGCATAATCAATAGCATTCTGCTCTGTCCAATAACCTAATAAAGCAACACGAACATCGTGATATTTACCATCAGTACAAAGTACCTTAGTAATAATTGTTGTTCCAATACCTGCTGGCTTATCAATAGAGCCATCACCTACACGAACAACTGTATCTCCTTTACCATCATACTTATTCTTAATGTAATTACAGCCAATCCAGTTATAAAGAATACCAGTCTCTTCAACCCATTCATCTGGTACCTGACGAACTTTATCTACATCCACCATGATAGTCTTTTCAGGTTCAATCCAATCTTTACCATTCTCATCCTTAACTGAATAATAATTTACCTTTTTCTCACCATTTTCATCGAGAATATAATTATTATTTTCATCTCTCAAATACCAAGGCTCCCACTTAGATGTACTTTTATTGAACTTACCATTATCCTCTGTATAATACTTGTTAAATAATTTATACCACTCTTCATACTCTGGATTAGGCTGTTCCTCCTTCTCAGTATAATGCTCGTCTTTAAAACCAGTATAGCCTAAACATAATTGTGCAAATTTAGCACATGCATTATGAAATTCATCCGAACCAAATAAAGCATCATCAAGTAAGGCATCATCTTTTACATAAGGTCTACCACTTGTACTGATAGCTAAAGGTAATTCAAGGTCTACAGTCTTTGTAGGTAAGTCATCCTTATCACAAATATACTGAAGCATTAAATTAGCCATTTCATTATACCATTCATAATCACTTTCAGAATATTTAGATGACTTAAACATTGACTGAATCTGCTTAATGTCTTCATCCATAGTCTGAGCTAAAGCATCATAATCTGGAATAGTAACAGTAACAGCCTCACCATTATTCATCATAGACTCAATCATAATCTTTGAGCCATCTTTATTTGTCATACCTACACCTGTTGTAGACATCTGCTGAACCTGTGGGTATTCAAATTTAACTACCCCTGTTACTTTCTTAATAAACTCTTCACGAAGTTTAACTCCATTTACATAAGCCCATTCCTGACCAAGATATGAATCGCCATCTTCAGTGCCCACACAATCATCTACTTTACTAGCATCATAATTATTTAGGCTACTCTGAAGATTATCAAGTGCAAACTTACCAGAACTTTCATATGTCTCTGTCTGTGGAACAAGTTTATTTCCATTAATAACCTTAAATCCAACAACACCAAGAACTGCTACAAGAACTACCCCTCCAATTGCCACTGGAATCTTAGACTTCTTCTTAGCAGGCTTCTGATGCTGTTGTGGCATCTGCTGACCAGTTTGATTAGGTACTTGCTGATTTGACGGTGGAGTCTGCATCTGCATTTGCTGTTGCATCTGCATCTGTTGCTGATTAACCTGCTGATTATTCTGTCTCTGCTGCTTTCTACTTTGTCTCTGCTGTCGTGGCTGTGGCTGAGATTGCTGACTTTGTGGCTGTTGCACAATAGTCTGACCTGGCTGTGAGTAACCTTGATTTACTGCCTGTGTTCTTCCCATTTTAGCTCTACCACCATTATCATTATAGTTAGCATGAGATACATTTTTCGGTCTCTGTACTACTTTATTTGGATCTGGCATAGAACTTTCTCTCTGAATAGGTTGTACTACTCGTCTTTTAGGTGCTGGTTGGGAGTCTGGTAAGGGAGCCTCTTGCACTCCCTGAAAACCATCACCTACTTCAAAATCGCCATTGAAACTCATTTAAAGTATCCTCCTTTATTATATTTAAAACAAACTTCCTAACAACTCACCGATTGCATCTGAAGCATCTTCCTCAATATTAGCAGGAGCTTCAATTGTAGTAGTAACATCTTCATCAAGCTTTTCATCTTGTGAAGCTATACTACTAATCTGCTCTGGTGCAAAATCATCTTTAATTATAACTGGTGTTTCTTCAACAAAGTCTTCCTCAACTTCAAAGTTATTATTTATAACTGGTTCAGTTACTTTAGAAACAGGCTGTGCGATTGCTTGCTCATTGAGAACTTTCTGCTTAGGAATTACACTCTCAGTTTTTGAAACATCTGACTGTACAACTGCATGTTCACTTACTGGACTTGAATGAAGAAGATTAACAACTTCACTATTTCCTGAAGCCTCAGCAAGTTTTGATACTGCCATAATAAGAATTTTAAGTGTATCGCTAGGCTCAGTAGCTGTGCTAGTTGAATTTTGACTCTCCTGTGAAGCACCTAAATTTAAATTATGCTGTTCAATCTTAAGGACACTAGCACCATACTCGGTCTGAGTAGTCTTAGCTACCCCTGATCTTTCAGCTGCTTCATTTGTCCTATTTAAGATGCTAGATACATCTTCTGTACCTGCATCGATAGTATTCTGAAGTTCACTAGCAAGGAAATCCTGCATAATAAGTGAAGCTCGAATACCATCTACAAGACTCTGAGTGCTAGTGACCTCTTCACTATCTGCTACATCATCAAGACTCGTGCCTTCTATAAGATTTCTAACCTCTTCATTATAATAATAAGCAGATAAGCATTTTATAATAAGATTATTTAATAACTTCTCATCTTTGTAAGGTTTGACAAAGTTATCAAACAAATTTTCGTCATCAAACATCAGACTTAATTGTGCTCTCATTGACATCTTTAATCACCTCCTACAATTGCAATATATCACTATCACTCAAAATCTGTGCTTGGAATGTAGCTGTTAACTTCTTATAGAACTTAGCTGAATTAACAGTGTAGTCAACACATGCTACAGAAACATTCTTACTTAACTCCGTAAAACCACGAAGTGTAAGATATACAGTTCTTAAATTAACTGGTGTAGCTTTAGTAACTACATAAGTCTTCATACATTTGCTCAATGTATTAAATAAAATTTTAGGAACTGTACTCGTTAAGCAACCTATATTAATAACAACATAATCTGCTGGCATAGCACTTAAATCTTGAATGATTCTCTGCCAATTTACATTCAATAAGTATAAATCATTGAAATATGCGAGAGATGTAGATATAACCCTAACATTCGGGAATCTTGTAGGTGCAACAAAATCTTTCAACTTATCAGCACCATTTAACCAACTAACTGGTGAAACAATCTGCTTACAACTAAATTCTCTATCAAGAGTAGAATCTGTAACTAAATCTACAATAACTATACGCTTTGTGGCATCTGCTACACAAGTTCTACGCAATAAAGAATAAACTGAAGCATTACTCTCTGTACTACCCCCTGCAACTAGAATGAAATTACTTGGTACAGATTTAGGTGCATCAATAGATGCATTAATAGGTACTTTAGGTAAAGCACTATTTTCCAACTGATAAAATACATTAGTCTCAACACCCTTAATCTGGTCATTTTTCTCTGCAATATCAATCTCAAGTGTAGCACATTTGTCTTTATATTGAGCAAGCTCCTCTTTAAGAGCATCTAACTCCTCATTACTTACTGAAGAATTATTAGACTTATCAAGTTCATTCTTAAGTCTCGCAATCTCAAGTCTAAGTTCAGAAGTTTTACCTGAATCATCAGTTTTCTTAAGTACTTCAATTTCAGAAGTTAACCTTGCAGATTTTCTGCGCTCTTCAAGTAATTCTTCCTGAACCTTATTAAGTACCTCATCATCTGCTTTAGCATCAGACAACTCTTTCTGTAGACTATCAATCTGATTTTCAAGTTTATCCTTATCAGTTGTAACTGAACGAAGCTCATCTTCTTTAGAAGAAACTACCCCATTTAATTTAGTAATTGACTTTTCTAACTGCTCAACTTTAGTCTGTAACTCAAGTCTTTCTGTTTCAGTCTGTACAAGTTTATCCTCAATACTATTTTTCTCATCAATAGCTTTATCAAGAGCCTTAGCAGATATATCTGAACTACCTTTAGATATCTCTACATCAGTTGTAAGTTTATTAATTTCTGAATCCTTCTCAACAATCTGACTATTCAATCTTTCAATAGTTTCATTCAGACTAGCAATTGTATTATTATGTGCCTCAATATCTGCCTGCAACATTGAAATTTCAGCATCCTTATGCGAAAGTTTCTCGCTATCTTCTTCAAGCATATTGATAGTTTCTTTGTAGTTAGAAATGTCAGACTCATATGCTGTAATCTTTTCATCTCTTTCAGAAATACCACTTGTAAGTTCTTCAATTTGCTGACTCAATGAATTTATTTGAGTTTGAAGCTCAGAAATCTTTTCATCTGATGCAGAACCCAAATCTAAAGCTTCATTAATTTCTTTTTCCTTCTTTTCAATCAATTCGGCTTTAGCTTTAATATCATTTTCGCAAGCACTCAACTTTTCAGTAAGTGAAGAAATTTCAGTTAGTTTAGACTCTAACTCTGTATTTAAATTATCAACTTCAAGCTGTTTCTTACTAAGCTCAGATTTAGTATTGTCTAATATAGATAATTGTTCCTTATCCTCGGTAATCTGTTTCTGAAGCACTTCAATTTCAGCCTTGTAACTCTCTGAAGCAGCAACTACCTCTGTATAAGCTGTTTCTTTTTCAACAATTGTAGCATTAAGTGATGTAATTTCATCATTTTTACTACTAATATCAGACTTAAGTACCTCAATTTCAGCAACTTTATTTTTATATTCATCGATTTGCTTATTAAGTAAATCAACTTGACCAGAAAGAGATGTCTTATCATACTCAAGTGCAGACTTATCCTCATTAGCCTTACGCAACTTAGCCTTGAGGTCATCAAATTGACCAATAACCTGTTCAGCTTTTGCAATTTTACCAAGACTAACATAGTCTGTCTCATCAGAACCACTACTCTGAATTTGTCTTTTTGCATCCTCTAACTGTGTCTCAAGCTCTTTAATTCTGCTTACAAAAGCAGTAATATCTTCTTGTGCATCATTTTTCTTATCCTGAAGCTGTAGTGTAAGATTATGTACCATCATTTCACTACTAGCTAACTTATCTCTTAACTCATTGATAATTGCATCACTTGACTCAGCCTCAGATGGTATATCAGTAGCAACAGAAAGATTATCAAATTCATCATCCTCTATTGAATGAACAATACCAGTATTACTTGCAACAATCTTATCTGGTGGCAATGTAGTTTCTGGCTTCTCAAATATTTCAGTACTATTAGGAATATAACTATCCTCTGAGCTTGTGGAGCTTTCCTCACCCATAAGTACATCTGGTGGTACAGTAGGAGAAGTATCAACTACCCCATCAAGACGACCAAACTTTGAGATTAAAAACTGATTTAAACCATCATCATCAGTATATTTATGCACTTTAGGGAGTGCTAAAACATCATCTAGCACTCCCACACATGACTGATACAGGCTTTCGTCTAATATTACTAATGCAACATCCTGTCTTGTAGCATGATTCTTCATTTTACCTTTAATTCCTGCTGGTCTTAAAGGCTCAATTACCGCATCAGGCATAAAAACATTAAGATATGTAGTTAAGATATGCTCACCTTCTGGTGATATGTTTCCTACAAACACCTTATATTGCATAAATTAGACACTCCTTTAAATACGTTCTGCAAGAATACTAGCACCTAAAAGATTTAACTTTCTTGGGCTAATCATCTCTTCTACTTTTTCGATATCTCCATCTGGCATCTCCTTAGATACAATATGAGTAGGAATATCAATAAGCTGAGCATTTGGTGAAAGAGCTTTAAAACTCTCAAGTACCTTAGTACTCATAGGGAAAATCTCAGGAACATCGGAATCCTGCATAGAACCACCACCACAAATTAACAGATAACCAATAGAACGAGTCTTTGTATCTGTAAGGTCAAAGAAATCCTGAATCTCAGATACAATCTTCTGAGCTACCTCGAGTTTAGCATTATTTACAATATCAACAATACTAATCTTTTTAGCACCATCTTTGACCTCTCCTTTAATGATACCTGCCTTAATAGAGTCATCATCAAGGTCAAGTCCCATCATTCTAAGCTTTCTACGAACAAGCTGATAAACATTATTACCTCCCTGTGTAATAGTATACTTAGAATTCTGAACTAATTTATTATTCTTAATAAGAAGAATATCAGAAGTTCCTGCACCAATATCAATAACAAGAACTGATTCTTCTGTAAGATACTTATAATCTGGTCTGAACTGACAACCAACATCATAAACTACCCCTGCATAAGCACAATATCCCTCTGGAAGAACCACTACCTTTGAAATTTTAATAGGTAAATTAACCTTTGGGTAAACAGCCTCAAGCTTATCAATAGACTGGATGAGCTCTGTTAAAGGAGCTTTACCCTCATCCAAATCTCCTGGTGGCAATAATGTAACTACAGTCCAAGTAATATCTAACTGACTGAAATCTGAAATTCTTTGCATATTCATAATTGCTTTATAAGCAAAAAGAAAAGCAAGTCTATAGCTTAATGGAGTTGAATCAAGATTATACTTCTTATCTGAAGCACTAGGTTTAACCGTACATAATGGTTTTTCCTTAGCCTGAAGCTCTCCATTACAAAAATCACCATAAATCTGTCTACCATTAAGAACTGTATCAACTCTTAAGATTGTAGAGGTTGCGTCATCGTAGTCTGGTGAAACTACATAACCCTCATCGATAGGGGCGAATACATTAGGGATATCAAACTCCCTCTCTCTAAACTTCCCTGTCTGGCTATCTTTTCCAAAAAGAACTTTTCCTTTTGTTGAAGAATTACCTAAATCAATAACTAGCGTTGCATTGCCTTGTACCATAAAATTTGCCTCCTTACAAAAGTTTTAAAATTTACACTTATTATACACAACATTTGCGAGTAAATTCATTATTTTGCATATTTTAAATTAAAAACGGATTAGTTTGTTTCAAATCAAACTAGCTAAAAATAGTTCAACTAAGAACAGAATTTACACATAAAAATAGTGCGTACATAAAATTTTACACTCTATATACGCACTATCAAGAATTAACTCGTTTGTAGCAATTGCTTCACATTTGGAATCTGTATCAATGGAATATAATCATCTTCTTTAGTAAATCTTCCATTATAAACTGCAATTAAGCTATCAATCTCGCCAGAATCGAAAGTTGAATAATAACAAACAGCTTCTTTTGGCTCATTACGAAGTTTAATCCAAATATTAACATCATCTTTAACTGAATTCCAACCATGCATGATGCTCACAGTATCTATAGAGCCTTCATACTTATAATAAGACCTAAGACCTGCAATAGTCATATCAGACACTACATACACATGACTGATACCGCCATCATTAGGATCTTCAGCTCTTTTTGTGAGAGTCTTAATAAGTTCAATAGTATGTTTCTTATTAAATCTACAATTACCTGCAAATATAACAATTATAGTAGCATCATTAAAAACTGGAGTATTATTTCTAAACTTGTCTATACTTGTATAGAACTCATCTGGATATACCCCCTTTGATTGCAAAACTTTTAAGCAATCAATTTCTGAAAGTATAGCTAACATAAATTTACCTCCTAACTAGAATACTAAGTACGTGATGTACAATAGTAAGTTGTATACTTAAACCAAAGTCCATCAGAACCATCAACTACCCCTAAATGCTCTGGGTCATAAGACTTAATATCAAAATGCTTTGTACCAGTCTTTTGAGCCATCCACTGTAAAATTGATGACTTATAAGGTACATGACATTTAATTTTAACACTAACTCTTGCAACTATACGACCATTTCTTACGTTATTGTACTCAGCTTTTAAAGACTGACCACCAAAGTTCTCAACTAAACGAGAAGTATCATTATTCTTATTAATAAAACTATTTAATGTTTGCTCTTTTGAATCATCTTCATTTAAAGTAGCATGTCCATGATTATAAATCTGAACTGCCCCATTAATCTTCGCTGCTATAGTTTCAGTCCTTGTTCTCAAAGAAGTATCGCCAAAATTAACATAGAAATAATCAACTTTCACCTTTGCAGTACTCAAATCGAATTCTACATCTCCATCTGATACTATCGTTTCAGCAGAACTACTAGGAGTATGCACTGCCTGAGAGCCACTATTGAATACATTAGTAGATACACATTTATTAGCCTGTTTCATAGTAGCCTTAACATCGTCACTTGATGTTGTAGTTGGGTCTGAACCTAACAATCTCAATCTCACAAGTGTATCAAGATTAGCTAAAAAAGTAGGCTTCAAAACTTCTGTTGGAACATAAGTAACACCGAGCGAAGTTGGAGTTAAAAAATAAACTGTCTTTTTCTGTCCATTTGTTGACTTACCAACATGATATGTTGAAGTAAAGTTATCAGATGTTATAGTTGATGAAGTCTTATTATAATCCTGCATATATGTGAATCCCATATTTGCTAAAACTGGATAAGTCTCAAGACCTAATTTGTAACTAGTAGAACCTTCTTTATGCTTTAAGTAACCTACAGTCTGCTGATACTTACCTACATTCTGGTAAAAAGCCTTAAAATTCTGACTTGCACTTGTTTCTCCTGGAACTCCAGAAGATATAGCATCTCTACTTCCCGATGTGCTAAATGAACTATATTCCTTATATCTTGATGTATTCCTATTAGCCCAACTAGTTAAAGCGGAATTTGTATAATCTGAAGCAATATTACCATATAACCACTTATATACAGCTCCTGCCTGACCAAATACAGAATCTGTAAATTTAGTATTAAAAGTTTGATACTCTCCTAAAGTATCAGGAAACTTACCATTTTCATCATAATATTTAGCTAAAACATAAGTATTACCAGTTAAAAACTGTTCACTACCCCTAAGCCATAAAGTAGTTTCTGCATATGATGTGGTCTTACCACTTGTAATACCATATGACTGCATTTGTGCTTGAACTTTTTCAGTAAAGAATTCCTCAGACCTAGTAGAAGTACTTACTGCGGAATCAAGGGCTTCTTGTACAGTATCCTCAACAGTAATAAATCTATCTGCAAGATTTACATACTCAACTGTTACAGTAACCAATAACATTACAAAGATATTAAGTACAATAAGAATGAACATTGACTTCCATTTCATACTAATACCCCCTTACTGATTTGTTGTCTTATACTGTAAACAAGGTACATAATAGTTATAAACAAATTCTGTAGAAGCTCCAGTGGCATTTCTTACCCATTTTGTACCATCTTCTCCATTATATTCGTACTTACCGTTGGCAGTACCCCAACCCCATAGTGGCTGAAACACACCAACTCTAAGCTGAACTATCATAACCTGACCATAATCTGCAGGACTACACATTTTATCTATAACAAGAGGTATATCTGTAGGTGTAAATGTTGAACCATTATATCTATAAACTTTAGTTGTTTCACTCATGCCTGAAACACCAGTTGCACCATCTTTATAATTCCAATGCATACCTGAAATAAAATTATTACTTCCATCAGAATCATTTAAACTTAAGCTACCGTCTGCACCGATACTATAGCTACCCCCGTTAAAATCTACAATTAACTGTCCAAGCAGATGCTGATACATAGTTGCTGTCTCGCTAGGTAAGTAATTATTCTCCATAACAACTTTTTGTAAAGAAGTGGATATACTCTGCATACGAGAATTTAAACTAATAGCTCTGTATAAGTAAAAAGCCATATCAAATACGAATACAAAAATGATAGCCATCATAATTGCTTTAAATACAGAATAAACTAATCTATTCATCAATAAATTCTCCTTTCATCATTATTAAAAAGGGTAGGCATGTGCAGTATGCCTACCCTTATTCTTAGGTTTACAATATTATTTTGATGTTTTTATATCAAAACCAGTACCATTAGAAGTAGCAGTACTTGAACTCCATTCTGGAAGTAAACTACTATTTGAACCAGCGACTTTATGCCACTGACCATTGATACCATTTGCGATACTATTATACATAGTTCTTAAGATACCACCATCATTAAAGATTAACTGCCATGCTATGAAGATGGCTACCAACACACCAATCAACATAAACACTTTCTTGACTGTCTTATTCATAAAGCACAATCTCCTTTCTTTTTGTATAGTTATAACAAATGCCCTAGAAACATTTGTTAAATATATTTTCGACTAAAAATCCTAAAAAACATATTTAATTCCAACCTGTTGAATAAGTTTGAAATGTAAAACTACCTGTTGAGAAGTTATATGTATCATCGGTAGGCGAAGATGATAAATCTGTAGCAGTCTTTTGTAAAGAATTAAAAGACTTACTACCCCCTAAAGCTTCATCAACATAATCGTTCTTATGCAAATTAGGTAAATAGCAATACTCATAATAATAACGAGATATTGGGTTCTCCATAGCCTCTGCTGCATACCATAAAGCACCCTTCCATTCTGCTGTTTGCGTGATAGTACCTGTAGTAGTACCTACAAGACTATTTCCATTCAAATCATAAGTACCAAATAAAGCTAAATATAATAACATTGCCACTGTGACACCCATGATAACTAGAAATGCGTTTTTAACTAAATTAGTCAATTAAAACACCTCCTATTTAAAACATAGAACTAAACATACCAGTAGGTAACTTAGATACCCAACCAACAGCAATGAAGATTATAAGGATAATCCAAATAGCATAAATACTACGCTCACCCTTTCTCAATATTTCTTGCTGTCTCTTTCTCATCATATTAGTCTGGCGTTCTGTTAACTGCATCTTAAAAGTAAGTAAGTTATCAAAGTTTTCGATACCGTTTAATGACTGTGTAGCAACATTACAAAAGTTAATAATTGTAGCTGAATGATAAACATCCCTTAAATGCGGTACTGCTACATGGTCTTCGTAAAGAGCTAATAAATTTAAGAAATATCTTGAAAATTTTAACATAACTCGTGATTCCTCTGTTGCTTTAGAACCTTCTAGTGTATTAATATAATTTTCCACAGTACCTTGTAAACGAGCTCTTGAACCTTGTTTAAGCTTTGAATACATCAGCAAATAAAGATTAATAAACTGATTATCAATTATATCATCTTCATCTGCAATCTTCATTTTATACACTGTTTGATATGTTAAAAGATTAACCAAAAATGCCAAAGGTATCAAAAAAACTACAGGAAAGAAAATACCTAAAGGGATAAATACTAAACTGATGAGAAAAGGAAATACTCTCTGCCCTCTAACCTCCTCTGGTGTTAATAATCTATCTAATGGTTCAGACCTTAATTCCAAACGTTGAATATAATACTTATGCCTTTCATAAGTAAGGTCTGTCATAAAAATACCCCTGAATAAGTCTACTGACATTGCATATAAACCAAGTTTCCTAGTCTCAAGTCTACGCTTTTTATTGTACTTACGCTTTTCCTCAATTTCATTTACAGTCTTTCGAGGTCTTACTGAAAACTCAAATACCCCATATAATTTAAGGATATTATATACTGCACATATAGTTGCAAGAACTAGAATAATAGTTTTCATTTAAACACCTCCTTAAATTGACTTTGATTTAATAGTAGATATATAAGCCAAAACTGCGAATACTACGATAACCATTATAATAAGTAAAAATTTTCCTGCTGTCTGAGTTAAGAAAAACTTTCTTGAGAAATCATCTGTAAACATAAGGAACATAAAGTAACCAAAAGTCATAAGAGTTGAAACAATAAATGAAGCTTTCAATGAAGTAAATGCATTATTATTTTCATCTCTTAGCTGTCTTCTTAAACGATTTGTTTCAGTAATATCTGAGAAAATATCAACCATCTCTTTCTCACCTACTGCCTCAAAATATATAGCCTTTTGAGCAAAATCCATAAATACAAGACCAAGTGAGTCAGCTAATATATACATAGCATCTTCAAAAGAATAACCTCTATCCTGAACATTAACAATAAATGCCTGAAAATCATCTCTAACACTAGGTGCAAAATTATCCTTGTACGTTACAATAGCATTCTTTACACCATTTTTAATTTCTGGAACAATAAGGTCAACTGCATTCATAACATCAGCTTCACGCATTTCCATTCGCTCTGATACCAAAACTCGTGTCATAACAAGAATACATACAAAAGTAACAATATAAATTATAGGGTAAAACAAAAATCCCATAGATGTTACAAGGTCAATAACCAAAGCTAATACAAAAGCAATAACTGCCCAAAATAATAAATAACCCACTACTGAAATGCCAAGTCTTTTAAGACCTAAAGCAACTAACTGATTATTAACCCAATTATATAACTTAGAAAATGGACTAGAACTATGCTGATAAACATAACGCTGATAAGCAAACTCTTTACCAGTAGCATATATACCAATCTTCTCACTAAACTTCTTTAGAAATTTAGCAAATACAGTCTGAAGCTGAAAGCTAAAAAAGTAAATTAAGAAAATAGCAACAGCTATAACAACAAGTTTAATTAAATCAGCACTAACAGTCCAGTTTGTGGAAGTATCCATTTGAAACATAAGCAACTACCCCCTTATAAGAATGATGGTGAACCATCATCTACTTCTGATTCCCCATGTAGTCTCTTCATAGACTCAAATCGTTTATTTTCTGCATCTACCTGACTTGCGAGATTACTTCTGCCCTCAATAATAGCTGGTGGATTAATATAAGGTGCAAGCTCTTCCTTAGTTATACCAACTGAATAGAAAGACTGAACAAGTTTCTCACTAATAGGATTAACCTGCTGGAAATATCCAAAGATTTCTTTTACCTTACCAGTTTTTGCGTCCTTCTCAGTATCACCAGTTAACTTAAACTCAAATAATGTAATAGTCTCTGCCCTACCATCGATAAGTCTACCAGTCAACTCCTCAATCTTCATAACCTTTCTTCGACCATCACCAAGTTTCTGCTGAGAAACAATAATATCAAATGAGTTAGCCATAGAACGTGCATGGTCAAGTGGGTTACCTCCAAGAGTAGAAAGCTCGGTTGAAGCTCTGTCAATAGCATCTGCACCATCTAATGCATGCCATGTAGTAAGAACTCGATGTCCAGTTTTTAATGCTCTGTTCATCTGATAGAACTCATTAGGTGTACGAACCTCACCTGGAACAATAACATCTGGTGTATTACGCAACGTATGAGCAATTTCATTTGCCATAGTAGGTGTTGTTGGGTCTTTAGCTGCTTCTGGAGTCAAATCCTGAGCCTCCCAATGAAGAACATTTCGTCTATTTGCTCCAGTCTCTTCATTACGGTCATAAATCATAATCTCAGTAGGGTTCTGAATCAAAATCAAACGAAGTTCTGGGTCTACCTCCCAACATACTGCATTAAGCAACGTAGTCTTACCTGATGAAGTCGGTCCAACACAAGCTAAACGAATATTAGCCTTACCACAAAATCGTAAGAAATTAGATGCTTCATGGCATATTGAGCCAAATCTCTCAAAATCATCAAACATAAGCATACTAGGTGCGTACTTACGAATTGTAACTGATGTACAAGGAAAATCAAAACCAACTTTACTATCTGGTGTAATGGCAGTTCCATCTACAGCAGAAAGACGATAACCCTTACCTGCTGTTCGTGTATTTAATAAAGGGTTTGTCTTTGTCATACGTGGTGTACTGCCATTAGGATTATAAATTAATCTGTCAATTGTAGCATGTAATTCATCATCTGAAACGAACTGATAAGGTTTACCATTCTTATCAACAAATAATTCAGACCTACCCTCTCGTACAACCCAAATTGTTTTACAATCGTTAATCTGAATCTCCTGAACTGTATCATCTTCAAGTGCTTCACGAAGAATACCAAAGTCTACAATATCAATACGAAGTCTATTAATCAAGTCATCCTGCTCAAGGTCACCATTTTCATCAAGAAAACCTTCAACTAACTTAAGATTATTTCGTACATAAGTAACAATAAGATTATCTGTAAAATCGTTCTGACGCTTAATATCCCAACCATAATAATCTACAGGTGTCTTATCTGTTAACATTCGTCTACAACCAATAAGATAAACTTCATAACTAACAGTTTCGCCATCTGCTGTAATATTATTATTAATACCATACTTTGTCTGGGCTTTAAAAATATCTGTTAAACTAAGCATTAGTAATCTCCTTTCTACTTATTTCTTTTTCTTTTCTTTCCAAATACTTTTTTACGCTTTTCAGCTTTCACTGGGTCTTCTAAAATATCAGCTACCCCTGAATCACTTGTATCTGACAGTTCTTCCTGAGTAACATCATCCTCTTTCATAACTCCGCCATAATTTACAGCATCTTTTTCTTCTTTAGTTACCTCAACATCATCTGGTAAATCTTCTTGCATTATAGAATCCATATCATTTCGTAATGTCGGGTCATAAGAATTAGCTGAATCTTCTTCAGCCTCATACTGTACTTTAGAACTATTAGCATCATCATGGTGTAATGGGTCACTATCAATTTTAACTTCTGGATGCTCTTCTGCAAACTTATCATTAAATTCTTTAAGCTCTTTATGGTAAGTTCCATCTACTTTACCCTCCATAATATCATTAGATGTAATAGTACCCTTTGGTTTACTTTCACTATCTAAGTCAATATTTAAGATATGACATACTATAATAATAATACATTCAGTGTACTTTGCAACAAGTTCATCAGTAGACTCACATCTAAATAATTTTTTACCAATAACATTATTTAAATAAAGCTCCTCTGACAAATAATTAGTAGCTAAAATCTTACAGCGATACTGTTTAGCGAGCTCATTTAAACTACCCATAACATCCTTACTCATACGATTTGCTACAACATAACGCATTTTATCCAAAGGACAAGAAAGAGTTATTGCATTTGTAATATAACCTTCTAAATTTGCAACTACACTAGGTGAATCATTCCAAACTTGAATAACTTGCTGTGCCTGCTGTAAACAAGCAGTATTAACAGCTGACATTTCGTGACAACAATCTATAAGGATTATATCAAACTTACTATGTAATGTAGCAAGAGCAATGTCAACAAGTGTACTATTATCATTTGTAGATAGAAAATCTACAACAGTACGTCTTTTACCCTTAAAAGATAAGACTGAAATATTTTTACTGTACTTAGAAATATGCAAAGGTGACTTTTTTGTATATGGCAAATCAAACCAATCAAGATGTTCTGTTTGTCCATCTTCTTCCAACTCAGCTGTTTCGGTATTTAACAAAACATCCTGAGATGGTGCGAGCATTGAAGTATCTATAACACAAACTGTAAGTCCAGTTTCTGCAATAGCTAATGCTGTATTTGCAACCAAAGTGGAAGTACCAATACCATCAACTACCCCATAAAAAGCTATAATTTGATAATAAATATTATACTTAATATCTCTTGTATATGAGGAGCCTGATGTCTGTCTCAGGACTTCCTCAAATACTTTCTTAGGGTCTTTAATTGTAACCTTAGCAGTTTTTTCACTATCTAAGAATTTATCAAAAAATCCCATGAGTAAACCTCCTAACTACTGCTCTTTCAAACCTGCAATACCTGCAAGAGCTGTCTGAATTTCACTTAAACTATCGGTAATAGAACTGCTTGATGTTCTAGGTAAAAGTGTCATCTGATAAGAAGCACCGGCTGCCTGAAGTTTCATATAATGCTCAACTTCTTCTGCTGTACACTCTACTAAGATACTTGCTGGCTGAACTGACTGTAAAAATCCATCATCATTTAACATAGCCTGCTGTTCTGCCTTAGTAGCTGCAATATATTGATAATAAATATCAAATATTGAGTTTCCTGAAGAATTTAACATATCAAGTATTGTAACCTCAGAGAAAAGAGAATCAGTTTTTGTAATCTCTACCCCATCTGAAGATGCTGCTCCATTTGCACTATTTAATTTGTACTCCTGCTCAGTAGGTAAATTATATACCTTAGTAGTATATGTAGCTCTTACATTTAAAGTATCTCCTGGAACTACCATGTCACCAAAATCCTGAGTAGTTGTCATCTGAATATTTAAAAGCTCACCACTCATAGAATACAAGTAAGAGTTTTTACGTGTCTGGTCAGATATTGTAGAATCCCAAAATAAAACTGTACCTCCACGCATATAATATGCTGCATAACGCTTACCAACTACAAGGTCTTTATCATTCCATCTAACAATAGTACTTCTAGTACTACCATCCGAAAACTTCATCGTACCATATTGCTGAAACTCTTTGTAATACATATCATATGCCTCAAGCATATCATCTGTGATAAGTGAGTTAGCTGATATAGGAGTATCAGACTTAATCCTTACTACAGTAATTGTCTTTTTTGTTTCTGCAGAACTAATTGCTGTCATAATACAAATGAATACAATAACACATGCTGCTATAATGATACCAAGCAATCTGTTTTTACTACGACTAGCATTGTTTGCCTTAATATTAAGTGCCATTTAAATATCCTCCTTTAAAATTATTAACTTAATGCACTACGGATATATAATTGAATATACCCTTTTTCTAACATAGGTAAAATAACTCCATCTTCAATTGTTACACCAAAGGATTTAACTTTTCGTCCATCCACTAAATACTCTATATATTTAGGTATAGGATTTCCTTCTGAGTCACGAAGATACTTATATTTTATACCTTTTACAATTGCATCCGCTTTTGTTCCACAAGCATAATCAGAACTATCAAACTCTTCTTGCTTATATGTCTTTTTTACAATTTTAGCATTAGAACCTGTATACTTTATGTAAGTTCTATACATATCTCTAACATATTGATTTTCCATTGCAATTTTAGAGCCATCTCTATTTAATACAAAAGCAAGATTACTAGCTTTTATAATAGTAATTGTACTTGTATGATTCGCCTCTAAATCACCTACAAGGTCATCTATATCATACCAATCTTGAGTACTTGGTTGAAAATCTTGTATACCAAAAGCACCTGGATGACCTTCTGCATGAATACCTAAATTTTTGAAGCCAGACCTGTAATGTACATCATCATATCTACCCCTGAATGATGCTCGAATTACATGACCATTTTCAACTACAAAACCTAAAGTTGAGATGCCACCATGCTTATCTTTATAATCATTACAGAATAAACCTATGTAACTTGATACCTTAACATTATAGTCTAAAAAGTCTGATGTATTAATAACTATATAAGCTATATTTGTAAAGACTTTTATTTGTGCTCGCAAGTTCATATCTACCATCAAACTCTTTTGTAATCCTTTTGCATCAAAATTTGGTAAGCCTTTACCTAAAATAAAATCAATACATTCTTGAGTTTTATTTGCCCTAAGTAATGCATTAATTGTAGGACTTATATTGTAATCAATAAAATTTCTATCAAATTTAGGCTGACCAAAATCATAATCTGATGACTGACAAGATGCAACTAAATAACCAATAAAACCTACACTAGAATCGTAAGAGTAAGCTGAACGTAAATACCTCTTTGCTTTATTATTTTCAATAGGTCTCATATCAGAAAGTAAAGTCAATCCAACAAGAGCGTCTCGTTCCTTACTTCTAAACTCTGGGTACAAAGAACAAATAAGCTCATAAAATACCCCTGCTCCTGACTGGTATCTATCCTCTTCTGGCTCAAAAGGATATTGATTATTTATAACAATACCTTCAGCAGTTTCTCCAACTATATCAATAAATTCAGATTGAACTTCATGATGGTCAGTACTTAGTAAAACAATATCATTAGCTACCATAGCTTCAACTTCAGCTTGTGTGATAGCAAAATCAGCTGCAATAACAAGATAACCTCTTAAATCTTTTAAAGACAATTCAAAACCATGATAACGATGCTCATTTACATAATAAGTATAGCTAAGACCAAGCATATTACAAAATTCACACATAAAACGAAGTGATATTAATCCGTCTGCATCTGGCAACTAAGGGTCGCCATAGACTAAAATTGGTCTTGTTTTGTACTTCTCAAGAATTTCATTAAATCTATTGGCTCCGAACATTGGCATCACCTCCTATCTATATGATAAAACACAATAAACTATAAAAAACAAAAATAAAACACCTATTGTTCTTCTTGTACCTAATATTTTACGAATTATAAGAGCTACAATACAAACTGGAATAAATAAAGCAGTACTATTATAATAATATAAAGCACACCAAGCCATAAATGCAAAAAATAAAACTGGTAATATGTGACTAGTCCAATGATTTTCATCTGGACTTTTACCGTTTCTCATCTTACGTCCATCACCAAGATTATGTTCATAACAATAATCATTAAACTGCTTAGTATAACCTTTTGCCCTAGCTCTATAATAAGCTCTCAAATTTTTCTTTGTAGCTCGACTATCAGTATAATGCATTTTCTCATAATCTCGATTTACTTTTTCCTCTAAATTCATGAAATCACCTCAGCCTCTGGCTTCTTCCAACCATTTCTTTCAGCAATAATCTGCCATTCTGGTTTTTCAGCTTCAATACAATCTAAGCAATAATACTTAATTCTACTCAAAGCTACATATAAGTCAGTAGATATCAATTCACACTTTTGAGTTGCGCTACTCACACTTTTTAAATTAGAATCTTTACCCAAATACTGTATACAACGTGAAGTAAAATTTGATATAAGATTTTGTAACTCCTCATCTTCAGTCATAGTCTCTAACTTTACAAAAGCATTATATGTACTTTTTAAAGTTGTATCCTTCTCACATTCAATAATAATTTTAGACCATAAAGCCTTATCCTTCATTATCCTCTACCCCTTTCTCAAAGATGAGTTCTCCATTATAATACTTCTGAAGTTGCTCTTCTGAATAATATCTATAACCTGTAGGTGACCTATGATGAGGTTTAAGCCAGCCTCGTGTATCCCAATTTCTCAAAGTTACACTAGTTATACCTATCAAATCAGCAAACTCACCTGCTTTATAAAACTTCAAACAAACTCACCATCCTTTCCTAATTTAACTTATAAGAAAAATAAAAAGAGATTGACTTACTAGAAATCAATCTCTCTAAATTTATAAATTCTTATAAAGTTATATAGATGAACTACCCCAAAGAAAGACCGAGAACTTTCATCCTCGGTCTAAACAAGCTACTTTTTAATAGTCATCGTACTCGTCTTCGTCATCTTCCTCATATTCATCCTCTTCCTCGTCATCATCCCCATAATCTAAATCATCATCTGCAGATGGTGTCTGATTAAATATAGCCTTCATTACCTTCTTTGTTTCTCTTGCTGCTTCTTTATTCTGCATCTGCTGTTCGTAAGCTGCTATGTAACCAAGAGATAAGTCTATATCCTCATCAACAATAGGTTTAATACTAAAACTACGCATATTGTTAATCTTATCCCCACCTACAAGGAAAGTAAACTCGACATCAAACATGAACTGTCCTTTAACACCAAGATACTTACCGTATTCAAGCAGATTATCTGCATTTACCCAACAAATATCTTCTGGTACAACTGCTGGTGTCTTGAAATCATCTCCAACTGTAGGCATGAGCAACTGATTCTCAAGGTTCATAACCAATGCTCCATGAAGTAATGTTACAAGCATCCAACCATCATCTAAAAAGATAACTGAAATCTTACTTCTAAAATCTGTTGTAAGACCTACACAACCAAACTCCTTGCAAAGCATTGTATAAACTTCCTGCTCCTCAGAATTCTCAACAGCTTTCATAACAAGGTCTGTATCCTGTGTTACAAATTCAACTGGACTCATAATATTTACACCATCATCTATAACGAGTCGCTTATGACCTCTAGCTCTTTTTCTTTCAAATACTCTCTCAAAACCTTCATCTGCAATAAAAAGTTTCTTCATCAAAAATACCTCCATTCGTTTATATAATAATTATACCATAAAACTTTTAAAAAGTCAATAGGTAATTGTATATTTTTTCAAAGGATTTATAACCTTTAACTTTAAGTTTATTATACAATATAACTTCATAAAAGTCAATAGATTATTTAAAACAATTTCTCTAACTTAGGCTTTTTATTTAGATTTGCAGATAATTTTCTATTTTTCTTAGCAATTTCACGCTCTCGGAGTTCATTTATATCGAAGTCTGATAATGTAGCATCAAACATCTTAGGTGTATCTACCCCTTCTTCAATTGCTTTACCAAGTTCATACATCTGAAAACTATTGTAAACTGGAGTACCTGAAGTATCTTTAATACACAACTTATTTATAGGTACATTTTTCTGTGCTAAATCAAGAAGTACCTTAAGACATTCACAATCAAATTTAGAATTGACTAAACTAAGAACCTCATTAATATCTACAGACTTAGCATATGAAAACATAAGTAACATAGCCTCTTTAGACCAGTCTCCATTTAAAAATGGGTGAACATCAATACCTAAAGAAAGACCTCTCATAAGTACTTGAATATCACCCTCGGTTAAAGTACACCCATCTTCAATAATCAACCACATAGGATAACCATGATAAAGACCTTTACATACAACATCTACAAGGTTAGTTGGTACAATAGTAAAATCCATTTTACTTATATCAATACCTAAAAAACAAAATTCAGATAACTTCTCCAATGTACTTGAATCAATAGTAATACCTTTATTTGTATAATAAGTAAGTAAAGGTGACATATCCCTACCTTTAATAAAGCCTTGACGAATATTATATATAGTTTTTCCTGTAACATAAGTACTTAAATACTCAATAGGAACTAACTCTCTTACAGCCATTCTAAGCTGTCCAAGTTTATAACTATCAGTACCACAAGGTTTAATAAAAGATGAAATAGAAGTATCATCCAAAACTGCACTTCTTATTTCATCAAGAATATCTGGTGAACATTCCTTAAATACAGTACGATAATTCTCAAGTGTTATAGTTTGTGACTTATAACGAAAACTCATGCAACTGCCTCCTTATTTACAAGATTTATAGATTTATATTTATAATAAAGACCTCTAATGAAAAAATCAATACCACTACCTAAAGCAAGACCATAAATGCCTATAGGCGTTGTAATACTTATAATGGCAATAGGTACTCTGACTAATATACCAAATAAACCACCTAATCTTAAGCACTCTGTAGCACCACAGCTTGTTAAAAATCCTCGATGATTTTCATATAACTGCAATAATATACACTGTGTATTATATAATAAAGTTATAATCAGAGCTGATTTAAAATCAACTACTCCTTTCATCGGTAAGACCATCAAGACTGCTACCCCATAATCAACTAAAGCTGTTGGGATAAAGACCTGCCTACTTAACTTCTTACACATCTTGTACTTATTGCTTAAATTATCAATAGCTTTTAATCTGACTATCTGGAATGTATAACAGCAATTAGTACATTCTTCAAGACTAGTTGCTATAGCATAACCAATACTATGTAAAGCATAAATTTCAGTCTGTAAATTACTTGCACAGATATTAAATACTACAGTTGCTACTTTACCTAAAACTCTATCGATTACAATATCTTTAGCACATAATATGCATTCCTTTAACATCTCAAAAGTAGGCTTTTTCCACTTAAATCTACAAAATAGCAAATAATAAACAACAGTAATAGCATCTGCTACCCCTGTTGCAATTACAAGATGATAACACTCTCCGCCTAAAGCAATGACCAAAGCATCTGCACCAATCATTGTAGTATAAAATATAATATTTGATATAACAATATGTTTATTCTGGCAAGTCAAAGCTATATAGTTTCTGTAAAAAGACTCCAATTTTCCAAATATTAAACATAAACCCTTATAAAACAAACACATAGATAACAACTCACACTGAGTATCAGTTAAACTGTATATATGTGCTATAGGAACTCGAAAGGCAATAAGCATAAAACTACATATCAATGTAATAGCAACTTGAAAAACAAAACACTCTGACTCATACTTTAATTTAACACGATAAGCATACTCTCCTGCTTTACATATGCAGTCAATGCACCAATATATAACTGTAAAAGCAGACATTACACAAATACTATCAAGACTTATATGATTTCCAAAAGCTGAGTCTATCAAATCGAGGATAGCTATAGAAGCACCTGTAAAAAGAAATATAAAGAACTGCTTCATAACTACCCTACTTTCAATCCAATACTAACTAATACACTAACAATTAACAATGTTATACTTAAAGAACCAAAACCTATAAAATAACCTACTTTAGACTTTGTATTATATGCAGTTCTCAAAGTACCTAAACCTATCGAACCATCAATAAGAATAAATGATGCTGCAAGTATATAACAAAACAATCTAACTACCATATTATTTACTCTCCTTATTTTTATATTTTATATACTTTATATCTGTAATAAATGCAATAGGTAAAATTAAAACTCCAACTAAAAATATCAATGAAGCAACTGTGACTGAATTTATTGATTTCTTATAATCCTTATAACTATCAAAGTAATCACTAAACTTCTTAGTTGTACTTTCTGTTTCGATTGAAGTGTCCTCTTTTAACTCTCGATTAAAAAAGATACCAGTCTCTTTAATATTACTACCACATTCTTCGCAAGTAGCAGATTTAAAGGCATGCAAATCATTCTTACATACGGCAAAAGTATATAAACTCAGTTCTTCAAAAGTCTTGTTACTTCGTAGATAAATTGCAGAAGATATTGACATACAAA
>ERZ772865.1397-NODE-1397-length-24355-cov-3.853786_pt1 | contig 24355 bp, 26 predicted proteins | sample MGYA00512133_ERZ772865 | MGnify/ENA primary metagenome ERZ772865 (study PRJEB29015, sample SAMEA2737722) | human gut metagenome | biome: human gut; feature: human-associated habitat; material: faeces | place: China | collected 2012 ...
CTCATCACTAAGTCGGCAACGATAATGGTTTTAATCGCGCCCCAAAGACGCTTACCGAACCGCCGCCGAGCCCGTCAAGGGCGCCGCCGCCGGAACGCTGCAGCAAAATCAGGGCAACCAGAAAAATGGCAACCAGCAGATGAACAACTAATAAAACCGTACTCATTCTATTTTGATCCTTATTGAAAATCTGTTAACAAACGGATTTGGCAATTGCCAGGAAATCCTGCGCTTTCAGGCTGGCGCCGCCGATCAGGGCACCGTCGACATCGGGCAGCGACAGAAATTCCTTGGCGTTGGAAGGTTTGACCGAACCGCCGTAAAGAATACGCATTTTGTTGGCAACGCCTTTGCCGAGCTTTTTCGCCAACACTTTGCGGACGGCCGCATGGACTTCTTCAACGTCTTCGGGAGTCGGGGTTTTGCCGGTGCCGATGGCCCAAACCGGTTCATAGGCGATGATGACCCGGGCAAGCTCATCCTTGGCGACACCCTGCAGGGCGATTTTCGTCTGGAGGGCGACCACTTCGCCGGTGACGCCCTGCTCCCGCTGTTCGAGGGTTTCGCCCACGCAGAGGATGACGGTCAGCCCGGCATCAAGGGCGGCGCGGACCCGCTTCTGCACCGTGACGTCGAGGGCGCTAGTGGGCTCGTCAGCAATAATCAGATCCGGCTGCAGGGCAATGGCGATGGCTATCAGCACCCGCTGTTTCATCCCGCCAGACAGCTGATGCGGATACTGGTCAAAACGCTGTTCCGGGTGGCTGAGACCGACTTTAGCGAGCAGGTTAAGGGCCTGCTGTCGGCGCTCAGCGGCGGAGAGGGACTGATGCAGCCGGAGGATCTCTTCCACCTGCTGACCAATGGTTTTTACCGGGTTGAGCGAATTACCGGGATCCTGCGGGACCAGGCTGATGCTCACTCCACGCAGGCGGTTCAGGCGTTTATCCGACCAGTCGCTAATCACTTCGCCATTGAGGACAATCCGCCCGGCATCCCGGCGGGCATTATCCGCCAGCAGGCCGATAATGGCCTGCGCGGTGGTGGTTTTCCCCGAGCCGGATTCTCCGACGAAGGCCAGCATTTCGCCGCGCTGGATGGAAAAGCTGATGTTGTGCACCACCTCGCGCCATTCGCCCCGCGAGCGGTAGCTGATGCGTAGATCTTCAACGGACAGAACGGTCATGGGCGTGCTCCACTCCACTGGCGGCTAAGACGATTGGCGGCAAGGACCACGGCGACCACGGCGAGGCCGGGGAAGGTGGTCAGCCACCAGGCGGTTGACAGGTAATTGCGACCTTCGGCGATCAGTAGTCCCCACTCCGGGACCGGCGGCGGAGTGCCGTAGCCGAGGAAGCTGAGGGTGGCCAGGGCCAACATCGCCTGACCGAACTGCAGCGTCGCGAAAGCAAGCACCGCAGTGAGCGAGTTGGGCAGAATATGGCGCCAGAAGACGGCGAAAAAAGTGCCGCCGCTGCCCCGGGCCGCCTCGACGTAATCGCTGTGGCGCACGCGCACCACTTCTGCTCGCGCCAGGCGCGCGAAGCTGGCGATAGCCGCGACGCCAACCGCCACCGCCGCATTTACCGTGCCGAAACCCAGCAGAATAATCACCGTGAGCTGCAGCAGCAGGGAGGGGATAGCCAGCAGGACATCGACCAGGCGCATGATGGTGGATTCCACGCGTCCGGCCAGCGCCCCGGCGAGGGTGCCAAGGGCGGTACCCACCACCAGGCCGATGGCGACGGCGATCAGCGCCGCCGACAGGGAATGCACCGCGCCGTAAACCACCCGCGTCCACAGGTCGCGCCCCAGCTGGTCGGTACCCAGCCAGTAGTGCGCCTGCGGCGCCAGGCGCTGAGCGCCGGGGATCCCCTCCAGCGGGTTAGCGGAGGTAAACCACTGTGGGGCAATGGCCATTAACAGGGCGGCGATCATCACCGCCCACGCCAGCCACAGGCCAGGCTGCAGGCGCACTCTACGCCACTCCGGGCGGCGGCGAACCGCGATGGTATAGTCGACCAGGCTCATTTCGCACCTCCGGTCTGTAAATGGAGTCGGGGATCCAGTCGCGGCATGACCAGGTCGACCAGCAGGTTGATCAGGACGAAACCGAGGGCGGAGATCATCACCACCGCCTGTAGTACGGCGATATCCTGGTTATTGACCGCCTGCTGGGTCAGCTGGCCGAGGCCGCTGCGGCCGAAGACGGTCTCGGTGATTAGCGCCCCGGCAATCAGTTCGCCGAGCAGCAGCCCGGCAATATTCAGCGCCGGCAGCAGGGCATTCCCCATCACATGGCGCCAGAGGACGCCCGTTTCGCTCATGCCCTTGGCGCGGGCGACCGCGACGAAGGGCTGAACCGCCACCTGATCCATGCTGCGCATCAGGATCTGCGCCAGCGGGGCGGAGATGGGCAGCGCGACGGCGATAACCGGTAAAATCAGTCCTTCCAGTGGGCCGGGATTGATCACCGGGATCCAGCGCAACTGAAACGAGAAGAGCTGGATCAGGGCGATACCCAACCAAAAGGTAGGTAGAGAGATAAACAGCACCGGTAGCGACTGCAGAAAATTGCTCAGCCAGCGCAGCCCCGGCAGCCGCGAGGCGAAAGCGAGGGCGAACGCCAGCGCCACGGCCAGCAGGAAGGCCGGCAGCGCGAGGCTTAAGGTATCCGGCAGGTTGCTGGCAATCAGACTGCTGACCGCCAGACCCGCCTGCAGGGAATAGCCGAAGTCGCCGTGCAGCATCGCCAGCAGTGTGTGCAGGTACTGGCGCCACAGCGGGCTATCGGCGCCGTAGGCCAGCCGCATCTCCGCAATTTGCGCCGGGCTCAGGCCGAGGTCCGGGTTCTGAAACTTGATCAGCACCGCATCCCCCGGCAGGACCTGCAGCAGGAAAAAGGTGAGGGTAAAGGCCGCCCACAGGACCAGCAGCACCTGGCCGAATCGTCGCAGAAGATAAGCGCTCATAACCGGCCTCTTAGTGCTTGTCCAGCCACGCGCCGTAGAACGACGGACGACCGACGGCCTCGAAGCTGACGCCTTTGACCCACGGCGCGCCGGCGAACACCTGCGGCTCTTCGAAAATAGGGATCACATAGGCGTTATCGATCAGATAGCGCTGGGCGTCACCGGTTAACTGCAAGCGCTGCTGCGGCTCTACCGCCGCGGAGATGCCGGTCAGCAGGTCATTGAGCTTATCATCGCGGAAGCGCTGCACTTTATCGCTGGAGCCGCCTTTCTGCAGCAGCGCATCGCGGTTGTTGGGGAAGAACATACTTTTCACCACATCCGGGTCGGCGCGGCCCACTTCTGAGACGGTGAGCGGGGTTTTCTGCGGGTCGAGGTTATCCAGCGTACGGCTACCGGCATCCCCGGCTTTGACCGTCAACGCCACACCCACCTGGCGCCACTGCTGGGCGATCAGCTGCAGCACTTCCTTATTTTGCGGCTGCGGCAGCGACTCATAGACGGTCAGCGCCAGCCGCTGACCGTCTTTGCTGCGAATACCGTCGGCGGCGGGCTTCCAGCCGGCGTCATCCAGCAACTGCCGGGCTTTGGCCTGGTCGAAGGTGAGTTTATCGCTGAGATTGACATAGCCGGCGGCAGAGCTGGCCAGCACGGAGGTGGCTTGCGGGTAGTTAGCGGAGAACAGCGTCTCCACCACCTGCCTGGCGTTGGTGGCATGGAGCAGGGCCTGACGCACCCGCAGGTCAGCGACCAGTGGGTTATCCGGGCGGAAGCTCAGGCTGTCGTTGACCCCGCGGGTAGGGGCAGCGTAGATCTTAAATCCCTGATCGGTAGCCTGCTTTTCATCGTAGGCCTGCACCTGGCGAATAAAGCCCGCCTGACCTGCCAGCAGCGCGCCGATACGCACGCTGTCTTCCGGCGTCACAATATAGGTGATGCCGTCGAGGTTAGCGGGCCCCTGCTGGGCAATGTTTTTCGGCCCCCACTGGTAATCCTTGCGCGCCACCAGCGTCAGCTCGCGGCCTGGTTTTTCATCCTGCACGACGAAGGGGCCGGAGCCGATAATATGTCGGGCATCGCCCAGCTCTTCAAAATTACGCTGCAGGGTGCTGAGAGATACCAGACCGGAGCCGATGGTGGCGGTTCCCTGCAGGAAGCCCGGCGACGGCTTGTTGAAGTAGAATTTTACCGTCAGCGGGTCGATCACTTCGCTGCGCTGGTAGTTATTGATGACCTCCGAGACGGGCAGACGATGGGCTTTATCTCCCAGACCATAGGTATCGAAGTTTTTGGCGACGGCGGCGGCGTCCAGCGGTGTGCCATCTGAGAAAGTGACCCCTTTGCGCAGGTGGAAGGTGTACTCGGTTTTATCGGCATTGCTGGTCCAGCTCTCGGCGATCCACGGCTCAATCTCCAGCGTTTTCGGGTTCTGCCAGGTGAGCTTGTCGGTTATCTGATTGAGAATCCCGCCATTCGGGTAAAAGCCGCCGGCGGGCGGATAGAGATTGGTGTGCGGTTGCTGCTCCAGATAAATTAAGGTGCCGCCTTTAACCGGCGTGTCGGCGGCCCAGACGGAAAAGGCGCCGGTGAGAAACAGCGCGGCCAGCGCGGGCAGGCGAAAATGACGATGCATGGTGAATTCCTTTGTTATCTATTGTGTTGCCATCATCGGGCGCGGCTAAAAACAAAGGAACCAAGGAATTGCGCTAAGCATTTGCGGAAATTGCATTTACTTCCCGGGTTGGGAAGCGAGAGGACGTGCCAGGGGGATCGCCTCTCCCGGACGGGAGAGGCGCGGGTGATTAGCTACGCAGATCGATAACCATACGGCCGCGGATCTGACCTTGCTCCATCTCTTTGAAGATAGCGTTGATATCTTCCAGCGGACGCAGGGTGACTTTCGGCACCACTTTGCCTTCGGCGGCAAACTGGAAGGCTTCCACCAGATCCTGACGGGTGCCGACCAGCGAACCGACCACTTCGATGCCGTCCAGCACCAGACGCGGAATATCGAGGCTCATCGCCTCCGGCGGCAGGCCCACCGCAACCACGCGGCCACCGGCGCGAACGGCATCCACCGCCGAGTTAAAGGCCGCTTTAGCCACCGCGGTTACTACCGCAGCGTGGGCGCCGCCGGTTTTTTCCTGAATCACTTTCGCCGCATCTTCATTGCGGGAGTTGATGGTCAGGTCGGCGCCCATCGAGGCCGCCAGCTCCAGCTGTCCGTCGTTGACGTCGATAGCGATCACTTTGGCGTTAAACACATTCTTCGCATACTGCAGCGCGAGGTTACCCAGCCCGCCGAGGCCGTAGATGGCGATCCACTGGCCCGGTTTGATGTGGGAGACCTTGACCGCTTTGTAGGTGGTGACGCCCGCGCAGGTGATGCTGCTGGCGGCGGCGGAGTCGAGGCCGTCCGGAACTTTTACCGCGTAGTTGGCGGTGACGATGCACTCTTCCGCCATGCCGCCATCGACGGTATAGCCGGCGTTTTTCACCGAGCGGCAGAGCGTCTCGTTGCCGCTGTTACAGTAATCGCAGTGGCCGCAGCCTTCGAAGAACCACGCCACGCTGGCGCGGTCGCCCGGCTTCAGGGAGGTGACGCCCGGGCCGACTTTTTGTACCACCCCGATCCCTTCATGGCCGAGAATGACGCCGGTTTTATCGCCAAAATCGCCGTTTTTCACGTGCAGGTCAGTATGACACACGCCGCAGCATTCCATTTTCAACAGCGCTTCGCCGTATTCCAGCGGGCGCAGCGTTTTTTCCGTGACGTTAACCTGATGGTCGTGGGTAACAACAGCTGCCTTCATGCCTGTCTCCTTGTGGGGGAATTGATTAACTTAATTAATGCAATAGTACCCAATAAGGATTAGACGCTGAGCGGTAAAATACAAGGCGCTTAGTACAGAATGTGGCTTTTTGCTACAGGGATAGCACAAAATTCAGTCAACATCGCTATATTTGGTAGGTAATAATATTGACGCTGAATGGTCATGTTTTTGTCATCACTCGAATCTATTGTTTTGCGCATCAATTTCTTATAACAACAGAGTGATACAACAATGCATCTGGTAAAAACCATCCTCACCGCCGGTCTGCTTTTGTCCGCCGCCGCCCAGGCCCACAATGTGCTGGAATTTCCCCAGCCGGAAAACAACCCGGAAGAATTTTACGCCGTCACTGAGATCCCGACGGGCGGGATCATTAAGTACGAAACCGATGCTAAAACGGGGTTTATCGTCGCCGACCGCTTTCAGTCGATGCCGGTGGCCTACCCGGCGAACTACGGCTCGCTGACCCAGTCGCTGGCCGGGGATGGCGACCCGCTGGACGTGGTGTTTTATACCCGCGCGCCGATGGCCCCGGGCACGCTGATTAAGCTGCGGGCAATTGGTGTGCTGAAGATGATAGACGGCGGTGAGAAAGACGACAAAATCATCGCCGTACCGGCCAGTAAAATTGACCCGACCTACGACGACATCAAGACCATCTCCGATCTGCCGAAAATAGAACAGCAGCGGCTGGAGGCCTTCTTCCGGGTCTATAAAGAACTGCCGGAGGGGCGTAAAAAGGTCGAGCTGGCCGGCTTTAATGACGCCGCGGCCGCGAAGCAGGAGATCAAATCGGCCTGGGAGGCCTGGAAGGCGAAGAACCCGCAATAATATTCATCGCGGGCGCTGTCCGGCGCCCGCGGCATTCGCTTTCACGATCCCTGTGGCGGCAAAATAACACGTCACACGTCACACGTCACACGTCACACGTCACACGTCACACGACAACGCTTATCCCACCATATTGCATCTTGACGCAGGATGAAGGCGATGGTTGTATTGTACAACCATTTCATTTTCTGGACCCGCCGCCATGCCTGATACCCCCTTAATCCAACAGATTCGTACCGCCTCGCGGTTAATGGTGCGCGAGCTGGGCTTTATGAGCACCACGCTGGCCGCCACCCATTATTCACCTTCGGCGGTGCACACCCTGCTTGAGGTATCGATGAGGGGGGAGATGACGGCCGCGCAGCTGGTCACGTTGCTGGGACTGGAAAAATCAAGCGTCAGCCGGATGGTCTCTCGTCTGCTGGCGGCTGGTGAGCTGGAGGAGCGTCCTTGCGCGGAGGATGCGCGCGCGAAATCACTCGCCCTGACGGCAAAGGGGCACGATACGGTGGCGAAAATTAACGCCTGGGGTACCCGTCAGGTGGTGAAGGCGTTAGACCATCTGGATGAGACGCAGCAGCAAACTGTCGCCACTGGACTGGCGGCCTATGCCCGGGCGCTGGCGCAGTGTCGGGATAGCGCGCTCGCGGATACGGCTCCGCAAATTTCGCTGATGACCGGCTACCAGCCGGGGATGATCGGCCGGATAGCCCAGATGCACGGGGAGTATTACGTCCGTCATCATGACTTTGGCGCTTTTTTTGAAGGCAAGGTCGCCAGCGGCGTAGCGGAATTTGCCACCCGGCTCTCCTCCCCGGCCAACCAGATCTGGCTGGCGATCCGCGAAGGGAAAATCGTCGGCTCGCTGGCTATCGATGGCGAGGACCTCGGCCAGCAGGAGGCGCATTTGCGCTGGTTCATTCTCGATGACAGCTGCCGGGGAACCGGCATTGGCAGGCGGCTCCTCAGCGAGGCGATGGCTTTCTGCGATAGTCGCCAGTTTAGCGCGGTGCAGCTGTGGACCTTTAAAGGGCTGGACGCGGCCCGCAAACTGTATGAATCCTTTGGCTTCACGTTAATCCGCGAATGGCAGGGGGAGCAGTGGGGAAAGGTAATGACCGAGCAGCAGTTTACCCGGTCCGGAAACACCGGCTAAGGGCGTGGCGCCTTAGCCGGTGGGGGGACATGGAGATTACGTCAGTTGGTTAAGCAGGCGGGCAATCTCCTCTAGCCACTGTGCCTGCAGTGACGGCTTTTGATGTTTTGGCTTGCGGGCCATGTCGTCAGCCAGCCACTGCTCCAGGTCAATCAGCCGCGCCAGCAGCGCCTCCTCATCATCGTCAGCCCCGGCGGGTGTACTTTGCAAAGCGAGCCGACTGTCCGGGGCGGGCGCCACGGCCTGCAGACGGGCATAGACCTCCTCCAGACTGTGCCACTCCGTTAACCCGGCGCTGTCAATCAGCCAGAAGCGGTTACAGCTTTCGCTAATCAGCTGGCGGTCATGACTGACCAGCAGCACGCCGCCGGGGTAATCGCGCAGCGTCTGCGCCAGCGCCGCTTTACCCTCCATATCAAGATGGTTGGTGGGTTCATCCAGCAGCAGCAGACTGTAGCGCGCCAGCGACAGGCCAACGAACAGCAGCCGCGATCGCTCGCCGCCGCTGAGGGTGCTGACCTTCTGGCTATGTCTCGCCCAGCCAAACCCGGCGGCGATCAGCGCCCGTTTACGGGTGTCCGCCGACGGGGCAAACGGCGTCAGGGCCTCGAGCAGGCTGGCCTCGTCCGGCAACTGCGCCAGCGTCTGGTCATAGTAGCCGGGGTGCAGCCGGGGATGCAGGCGCAGCCCCGGGAGAGGCGATGCGTTGTTCATCTGCTGCCACAGCAGGCGCAGCAGGGACGATTTGCCGCCGCCATTGCGTCCCATGATGGCCACGCGATCGCCGCTGCGCAGGCGCGCCACGCCGGTGGTGAAGAGGGATGGCTGACCCGGCGAGGGCGAGACGGGAAGGGTGTCCATCTCCAAAAGGCGGTCGGCCGGCAGGGCGTCCCCCTGTAACACCAGGCGCCACGGCGGGCCGACGCTGAGCTCGGTCTGCTCGTCTTTCAGGCGGGCGACCTGCTTCTCCATCTGTTTGGCTTTGCGGGCGAGATCTTCATTGTCATAGACCCGACCCCAGGTGGCCAACCGCCGGGCGCTGGCGCTGACCCGGTCGATCTCTTTTTGCTCCGCCTTATGACGTAACGCGGCGCTTTCATCCTGCTCCTGCAGTGCCTGACGGGCAGCGCTGCAGGGCAAGGCGAAGCAATGTAGCGTCTGGTCACGGAGGATCCAACTTGCATTAGTTACAGCATTCAGTAAGGTATTGTCGTGTGACACCAGTACGAAGCTCCCCTGCCAGGTTTGCAGGAAGCTTTCCAGCCACAGCAGGGTGGGCAGATCGAGATGGTTGCCAGGCTCATCCAACAAGAGCAGATCAGGCTGGCGGATCAGCGCCCGGGCCAGCAGCAGACGCGTGTGCTGGCCGCCGCTCAGGGTAGCAGTCTGCTGCTCCATCACCGCCGGGGTAAAGCCCATCTGCGCCAGCAGGCGTTCGGCCAACCAGCGCTGCGCTTCCCGCGCGTCGGCGGGTAATGGGGCCAGCACCGCCTGCAGCAGCGACTGCGTATGCAGCGCCTCCGGCAGATACTGTTCAACGCGGGCCATCAGACACTGACCGGCAAGCGAGACGCTGCCCGAGGTGGGCGCGAGGGTGCCGTCCAGCACCTGCAGCAGGGTGCTTTTGCCGCAACCGTTATGGCCGATGAGACCGATCCGGTCGCCTTTCTTCAGGGTGAAGGAGAGGGAGTTAAACAGCGGCCCAAAAGCCGTCTCCACGTGGAGCGCATGGGCAGTTAGTAATGTACTCATAGTCAACTTACTCAAGAGTTACAGGCATGCAAATGCCTCGTCAAAACTCGCTGACGATAACCCGGTAAGCCGGAGAGAAGGGATTGCGTGAAGGGTCTTCGCTCAAGCCATAGTTATCGCAGCACGATACCGATAACGCTTGAGCTGGCGCAATTGCCTAAGGCATGTGAAACAATAAACATTTCACAATACAGCATGGGGGGCCTCCTTTTTTATTCAGTAAGTGGATGGATGATGGCAGTGTAGTGGGGAAAGGGAAAGCGCGCCAGTGACAAAACTGGCAGGGGCCGATACCCACCAGTTTTCGTGTTCAGTGCCATTACCGGCGAGATATTGTTGGCGCAGAAGGCTAGTGTGTTTGCTAAAACGTAATGGGAAACCAGCGGGCGTGGTCGCGGGTATATTCCGTCATCGCCTGGGGATCCTTTATCGCCTGGCAGGGAGCCTCGAGAATATTCGGATACGAATCCGGATACCAATCCTCTTCGGTCGTTAAGGTAAAAAAGCGAGACTCCCGGTGGGTTTCACAGGTATAGGCGTTTTTAATATTGTCGACTTTGCGATATCCCCTGGGATCACGATATTCGATATACACGTTGTACTCAGAGCGGGTACCCCGCCACGCGCCAGGCTCCGGTTTCTGCCAGCGTATCGTCTGGTAGTAGCGCTCCCGCTCGCCGTAGTGATAGACAGGGGTTTCCCCGCCGGGAATCACGTCGGGTCTCAGGAAGAAAAACAGCAAACCCGCCAGCAGGAGTAACACCGATGGGAGAGTGTGGGTCAGCAGCCGCGGCGCCCGACGGTTAACCAGCAGCAGCCACAGCAGCGGCGGGATCGTGCTGACGATAAAAGCAAAGAGGATTTTCGCCGGCGTATAGAGTTCATGCACAGAGACCTCGCCGGCTTTCGCCGCGTAAAACGCCTGCTTATCGCCGAAATACCAGTACTCACCGTGAAAGGCGCTGATGGCGCTCACCAGCAACAGTCCGCTAAACAGCCCCAGCCAGAGGCGTAATATCGGCTGCAAAACCATTTTTTGCTGGCTCATTTACGGCTCCTGATGGTTTTAGTGACAAGCAGCTCGTCTTCAGAGACCGTATCCAGATCGGCAATCTGACTACACTGGTTGGCAAGGACCTGCGGATCGCCGTTCGGAAACCAGCCCTCATTGAATGACAGGGTGTAAAACTGGGTATGCCGCTTGACTTCACAGCGCCAGGCGCGGCCAAGATTGTTTCTGTCGATAAGCCAGCGGGGATCTTTCGCTTCAACAAAAATTTCATATTTAGAGGGTTGAGTGACATGTCGATCTGAATTCGTTTTGCTCCAGAAAATGGCAGTGTAAGAAATGTTGTGTTTACCGTACTGAATACTGGCATCTCGTCCGGGGGTAACCTCCGGATGGAGGAAAATAAATATCCCGGCGGCAATCAGTACCATCAGCGGTAATATAGGATGCTGTATCGGCCGCCAGGGGATTTTACGTACCGCCAGCAGCCAGACCAGGGTAATAATAAACACGTAGAGCAGAGCGAAGAAAAATTTACTCGGTTCATAGATGACGACATCCACCAGATCGCCGGTGGCGGGCTGATACTGTTCCGCCCGCGGGGTGAGCATCCACATATCACCGCTGAAGAGGCACATTCCGGTGATGATGGCGATACCGCCGATAAGAAACAAGACAATACGGATCAGAATCGCATTCGCTTTATTCGCGCCAGGGGTTAATTTTAGCATTTCACATTCCGTTGTGAGGGGGTGAGAAACAACTATTTTGCACAGCGGAGGGCGCGCGGCAAATGCTATCCGTTTTATATTTTTACGATGAATGAATATGGGCGAAAAAGATGTTTCTGTGGCGGGAGGTATTATTCTGACGTTATTAATAACCGGGCCGCTATTTCGACCCGGTGACAGTGATTAAATCGAGGTGCGGCGATAATTGCGATATTCCGGTAACCAGAAATTATCGCTGATCGCTTGCAGCAGCGCTTCGGCGGAGGTTTTCACCGCCACGCCTTGCTCCTGGGCCACCTTGCCCACCGCGAAGGCAATCGCCCGTGAGACGGTCTGGATATCCTTCAGCTCCGGCAGCACCGGACCTTCGCCGTTGTTGACCAGCGGCGAGTGCTGCGCCAGGGTTTCGCTGGCAGCCATCAGCATCTCGTCTGTGACCCGCGACGCGCCGGAGGCGATCACCCCCAGTCCAATACCCGGGAAGATATAGGAGTTATTGCACTGGGCGATGGGATACTGCTTGCCTTTCACGGTAACCGGGGAGAATGGACTGCCGGTGGCGACCAGCGCCTCGCCGTCGGTCCAGCTCAGGATATTCTGCGGCGTCGCTTCCACCCGTGAGGTTGGGTTGGAGAGCGGCATCACGATCGGCCGCGGGCAGTGCTTGTGCATCTCGCGGATAATCTCTTCCGTGAACAGTCCCGGCTGACCCGAGACGCCGATCAGGATGTTCGGCTTCACGTTGCGCACTACGTCCAGCAGGGACAGCGCCTCGCTGGTGGTATCCCAGCTCTGCAGCTGCTCACGCTTTTGCACCAGCTTGTTCTGGAACGGTAGCAGATTAGGCATGCCGTCGGTTAACAGGCCGAAGCGGTCAACCATAAACACGCGCTGGCGGGCCTCTTCTTCACTGAGTCCTTCGCGGACGATCTGGGCGATAATTTGTTCAGCGATACCGCAGCCGGCCGAACCCGCGCCGAGAAAGACGATTTTTTGCTCGCTCAGCTGGCTACCGGCGCCGCGGCTGGCGGCGATCAGCGTCCCGACGGTCACCGCCGCGGTGCCCTGAATATCGTCGTTAAACGAGCAGATTTCATTGCGGTAGCGGTTGAGCAGCGGCATGGCGTTCTTTTGCGCAAAATCTTCAAACTGCAGCAGCACGTCCGGCCAGCGGGCCTTAATCGCCTGGATCACGTCGTCAACGAACTGATAGTACTCGTCGTCGGTAATGCGTGGATGGCGCCAGCCCATATACAGCGGATCGTCGAGCAGCTGCTGGTTGTTTGTTCCGACGTCCAGCACGATAGGCAGGGTGTAAGCCGGGCTGATGCCGCCGCAGGTGGTGTACAGCGACAGTTTACCGATCGGGATCCCCATTCCGCCGATCCCCTGGTCGCCGAGGCCGAGAATGCGCTCGCCATCGGTGACCACAATCACTTTCACGTTGTGGTTCGGGACGTTCTGCAGGATGTCGTCAAGGTTATGGCGATTCTGGTAGGAGATAAAGACGCCGCGGGCGCGACGATAGATCTCGGAGAACCGTTCGCAGGCCGCGCCTACCGTCGGGGTATAGATAACCGGCATCATCTCTTCAAGGTGGTTGCCGATCAGGCGATAAAACAGGGTTTCGTTGGTGTCCTGGATGTTACGCAGATAAATATGTTTGTCGATTTCAGTTTTAAATCCCTGATACTGGATCCAGGCGCGTTCCGCTTGCTCTTCGATAGTTTCAACCACTTCCGGCAGCAGGCCGAGCAGATTGAAATTGCTGCGCTCTTCCATACTGAAGGCGCTTCCCTTGTTGAGCAGGGGGAATTCAAGCAGAACGGGACCCGCGTAGGGGATGTACAGGGAACGGTTTTTCTTATGGGTAAATTGCATCGCACTAACTCCTTGATCATGACCACAGTCCCGGCGCGGCGATAAGCGAAGGGCGGGTGGAAAGCAGCGGGCAGAGTATAGAGCAGAAGGTCTTCAAGCGGGTAAACAAGCAGTCAATTGCCATAAAAAAACACCATCCTGGCAACAGGACGGTGTTGTTTATCATCACTCAGGCTGAAAATTAACCACCGCGGCGTTTGCGGCCGGTAGCATGGATGTGGTTGATGGTGGTTTCTTCATCGCCTTCCAGCACCACTTTTTTCTGCCGGGAAAGCTTATAGTTCAGACCGAGAAGATGACGTGCCTGATGGTTCGATTTCATTCTGACTCCTTTATCCTGTTCTGGTTTCAAGGGCAAACCCGGTAACGACCGGATGAAATGTAACCCAAAGTCGGCCGCGCGTTTTTTGTGCGGCCACAGGTAGGGTGGTCCATTTTCTCGGTAATAGCAACCCTGGGGAGCCAGATTAAGAACAGTCCTCCTTGCGCGCCGCAGGGGTCACCACTTCATCTCACCGGTATTAACTTTGGCGCTTAACTCCAGCGAGCTGGTCTCCGCCAGGCCCGGCCACTGTGCCTCCATCGCCTTGATCACCCCGGCCGAATCCGAATGCGTCTTCAGCGCCTGCTCGAACTGCTGGAGATAAGTTTTTGTAAAGCGCACCGCGCTGTCTCCCTCCGGCGGGGTGCCGAGATAATGGCCCGGGATCACCCGCTGCGGGTGCAGGGCGATCATCTGGTCCAGCGTATTACGCCATTGCTGACGACTGGCCGGCGTCTGGGTGTCGGCGGTCCAGAGATGCATACCCCACGCCACGCCGGTGCCGCCGAGGATCGTTTTGTTCGCCCGGATCCAGACGAACGCCGCGTAGTCATGCGGCTGCATGATGGTCACTTTCTCGCCATCGATGGTAAAGCTGTTGGCCTCCAGCGCCTGCGGGACATACACCTGCGTCGGCGCGCCGTCTTTCATTTGCGGGCCCCAGTACGCCAGTTTGGCCGCTTTGGTGGCTGCAATATGTTTGACGACCTCCGGCGTGGCGACCACTTCCGCCTGCGGGAAGGCTTTTACCAGCGGCTCAAGACCAAAATAGAAATCCGGATCGCCAGAGGTGATCACAATCCGCGATAGCGGTTTGCCGTTTTTCTTGATCATCTCCACCAGCTTTTCCCCATCTTTGACGCTGAACTGCGCGTCGAAAAGTACCGCTTCATGCGGACCGGAAACGAGGGTCGAGTTGACGGCAAAAAGTCCTTTTTCCTGCGGGTTGTAAGTTTGCAGCGTCAGAGGCGCCGCGAAGACCGCGCCGCTGAACAGGGCGGTAGCAACAGCAAGGGCAGATAATTTCATGATTTATTCTCAGTAACAGGTGAATGCGTTCCATTGTACGGATTTCGCTATTTGATAAAATTCCTGAAACAAGAGATGCTGAGTTTCATAAAACGTGCAGATCAGGGGGAGTGATGGACAGGGTGATTGCTGCGCAGGTGTATCTGCGCATCTGCGAGCTGGGAAGTCTTAGCGCCGCGGCGCGGGCGCTGGGTATGTCGCGCCCGATGGTGAGCCGCTATCTGGAACAAATGGAGAGCTGGGCCGGCGCCCGGCTGATCCATCGCTCAACCCGGCGGCTGACGCTGACCCCGGCCGGGGAGAAGGTATTGCTCAAGACCCGCGGTTTGACGCGGATCGCCGATGAAATCGCCGGCGAGCGTCAGCGGGCCGATCCCAGCGGCACACTGCGCGTCGCCTGCGCGCACTTCACGGCAATGCAGCTAATCTCCCCGCTGCTACCGGACTTTCTCGCCCGCTATCCACTGCTGCGCCTGGAGCTGGATATCAATAACCATCCGGTCAGCCTGATCGGCGAGCGTATCGACGTGGCCATTCGCATTACCGACAACCCGGAAGCGGGGGCCATCGCTCGTCGCCTCGGAGTGTGCCGTTCGCTGCTCTGCGCCGCGCCGGGCTGGATGCGCCAGCATGGCCCGTTGACGACGCCCGACGATCTGCAACGACATAACTGCCTGCTATACAGCCATTTCGCCAGCCAGCACTGGCAGTTCAGCGATGCGCAGGGGCGGGAAGCGTCGGTGGCGGTGAACGGTAATCTGAGCGCAGGGATATCTTCATTGCTGCTGGAGGCGGCGGTTGCCGGGTGCGGCATTGCGATGCTTCCCGAACTGGAGGCCCGGGGCGCGATTGCCAGCGGCACGCTGGAGGTGGTGCTTCCGGAGTGGACGCCAAAGGCGTTGAGCGTTTACGGCATCTATCTTTCCCGCGACTACCAACCTGACGGATTACCGCTATTTCTTGATGCGCTGCAGAGGCGTCTGGGAGAGGAGACTGGCCACGGCTGAGTCTTGGCGCTTCGCGCCCCGACAGCACCGGCGGAAGGCAATTCCGCCGGTAGGCTGACGTTGAGCTTTATTCGTTGCCCCACTGATTAAGGAAATTAGCGATATCGTCAATGCGGTCTTCGTTAATGGCCGCCTCGCGGGCCATTTCTCGCTGCGCCTCTTCGTCAATCTCTTCGTTATTAGTTAACCGCGCAATCAGCAGTTGGAAATAGCGCGCCAGCGCATCGCGTTCTTCATCCTTTACCGGCGCAGCCGCTTCGGTCTCGTATTCGTCCACGATGTCATAAAATTTCAGGGGGATGTCATTACTCATCTGTCGTCCTCAGGGGTGGCGTCGGGGCCAGGGTTAGCGCACAGCGGCGGGCGGACATCATAGCATGCGGCCAGAGTAGCGGAGTGGAGGAAAGAAAAAATTGCCGCAACCGGGAGGCGAGGGGCCAGTATATAGCCGCAAGGGTTGGCCGGGAAAATACCGGCGCGCGCTGGCGCGCGTCGGTATGCCGGGAGGCTTAGACCACACCATCCCCGCCGTCAGAACACCACACCTGTCCGGAGGTATATGAGCAGGCATCGGATGCCAGGGTGACATACAGCGGGGCGATCTCTACCGGTTGCCCCGGGCGCCCCATCGGCGTGTCTTTGCCAAACTGTTTCACCTTCTCGTCCGGCTGGCCGCCGCTGGATTGCAGCACCGTCCAGTAAGGGCCAGGCGCTACGGCGTTCACGCGAATGCCTCGTTTCGCCACCTGTTTAGCCAGCGATTTAGTGAAGATCGCGAGACAGGCTTTGGTCTGCGCATAATCGAGCAGGATCGGGCTGGGTTTATACGCCTGCACCGAGGTGGTATTGATAATCGCGCTTCTGGCCTGGAGGTGAGGCAGTGCGGCGCGGGTGATCCAGAACGGCGCGTAGACGTTGGTTTTAAAGGTAGCGTCGAAATCTTCGGTGGTGAGTTCCTCAAGGGTTTCGCAGTATTGCTGACGTCCGGCGTTATTAACCAGGATGCTCAGACCTCCCAGCTGTTCCACCGCGTCGGCCACCAGCGACTGGCAGAAGGATTCTGAGCGAATATCACCCGGGAGGGCGACCGCGGTGCGCCCTTCGGCTTTGATCAGGGCGATAACTTCATCCGCATCCTTTTGCTCTTCGGGCAGATAGTTTATCGCGACGTCGGCGCCTTCGCGGGCAAAGGCGATCGCCACCGCACGGCCAATACCGGAGTCGCCGCCGGTAATTAACGCTTTCTTACCGGCCAGTCGCCCGGAGCCGGTGTAGCTGGTTTCACCGTGGTCCGGGGATGGCTCCATTTCCGCATCCAGACCCGGCGGGGTTTGTTCTTGCTCCGGGAACTCCGGACGTGGAGCCGTCTCTTCTGGCAACATGGAGGTGGGTAACTTCTTCATTGGCGGTTTTTCATCTTGCATAGTCATCTCCTTCAGACAGAACGGGCCAGCTCTAAGAATAGGTCAGCTTCTCCTGGCGACAGACCCTGGATGACTCGCAACATCGCAGTCAATGGCCAATCGTAGGCGTAACGGTATGCCTTAACCGACTGATCCTTGGCGTATTTCGGGGGATAGCGTTGCGTTATTATTGCTGACGTTAAATTAGGATTATTCCATCCTTAATCAAGGGCCAAGGGCTATTTTCGTAACGCGCATGATCTTTTTCTCAAGTTACGATGAAGGTGCTGCATGAATAAACGATAAGATGTTCATTAGCAAACCATGGTCTATAAGGTGATACCTCTTTAGGGGTAATATTTATGGATATTGTGTACCGCGAGATAAAGAAATATTTATTCATTAAATTGTTTGCATTTTTTTACAAACGGCCGTTGAACGTTTCTTTTTTCCCCGCCGGTGAACATAACCTACGTCAAATAAAGGAGTTGTGTGAGGTATATTTTATCTTACCGCTTCGTTAGTAAAGCTTTATTTTGTCAGTGCGCGGATGGGTATCTGAAATTAATTTGACTCCTGCAGGCATTCCTCTAGTGTTAGATATCGAGGGCGATGATTTGTAACAGGGTCATTTTCCATTTACCAACCGATATTGATCAAACCAAAGGTGAAAATTATGGCAGAGCATAGAGGCGGTTCAGGTAATTTTGCAGAAGATCGTGAGAAAGCATCCGAAGCCGGGCGTAAAGGCGGACAGCACAGCGGCGGGAACTTTAAAAATGATCCTGAACGTGCATCCGAAGCCGGCAAGAAGGGTGGTAAGAACAGTCATGGCGGCGGCCGTAAATCCGGTGACAGCTAGCGACTGATGAGCTGTGACGCCGACAAATCGGCGTTGAGACAAAACCTGTGGGCCAGATGGTCCGCAGGTTTCTGCATATTCAGGGTTTATTTCTCTATAACGACATTCATTATCCGCGATGTGGGGAAACTAAAAGGTGAGGAGGAAATCGCCGCATCACTAGCAATTAAAGACGGCCGCAGCGGCAATAAATTAGCCGGACGGTAAAGACAGAAAATAACGGAACGGGACAATACGCAACGCTGTTTTCTTTTTTATGCTTAGGCAAAAGAAAGACATTTTCAGCGTAAGGTTTAGCGCCTGACGCAGCGGTCAGAGCGTCGATAAAATGGTCGCTCAATATTGTTCGGTCCTAAGGTAATAAAATGAAGTTGACGCCAGTGTTTATTAAGCGCTGTCATCTTGTCGCCGCCGTTATGTGGGTGGGTCTGGCGATACCCTCGTTAATCTGGTGGAAAGACAGCGTACTGTGGGTCATTCTCATCAGTATTTATGCCAATATTGTTGGCCATTTATCCGGATATAGCGCAGCGCGAGCTGACCAGGCGGCGGAAGAGGGTGAAGATTCCACGTCAAAATAAAAGGTTAATGATCAGAGGTGTATATGACGGATATTGAAAATTATCACAACTGGCTTCGCGATGCGCATGCCATGGAAAAACAGGCTGAGTCGCTGCTGGTGGCCACCATCAGACGCCTCGATAATGAACCGCAGTTACGCACCCGCCTTGAACAACATCTCTATGAAACCCGACGGCAATTGTTCGCCCTGCAGGATATCATCGCCCGCAATCATATTTCCCGCTCCGCGCTGAAGGATGCGATGAGCCGGGTGGCGGCGTTAGGACAGACCATTGGCATCATGCTGCCCGGTGATGAGGTTATTAAAGTGATTATCACTGCTTACGTTTTTGCCCATTTTGAGGTCGCCTGCTATACCGCTTTATTAACGGCGGCGAAAAGAGTAGGCGACCACAGCGCGATGCATACACTGGAGGGTATCCTGGCTGAAGAGAGAGGAATGGCTGATTGGCTGCTCCATTATCTGCCAGCGCTGACCGGGCAATATCTTATGGATACCGATATGCCTGGCGTTGAGGCCGGGCATTAAGCCGCCGGAGAACGCTATGGTCAAACGGCAAACCATCGCGCTCCTCGCCGCCGAGGAACAGGTTCCGCTGGTATTAACCGCCAGGCAGCAGGCGCTGGTGGACGCGGTAGCGAACAGGATGCTACCAGCGGAACGCAGTCCCGTATCGCCTGTCGGCAAACCGCGCGCGAAGGCCAGGGCGGGGTCCGGATCGCGCTGAGGCGGCTGACAGGGACGGGCAGAACGCGAGGTGAGAGTGATGCAACGGGAAGAGTGGTTTCACAGAGCGGTCATCTATCAGGTTGACAGTTCGCTCTTTTATGATGCCAATGGCGATGGTTTTGGCGATCTCGCGGGCATTCGCCAAAAGCTACACTACATTCGCAGCCTCGGAGCGACGGTGCTCTGGCTGACTCCGTTCTATCTCACTCCTCTGCAGGATGATGGCTATGATATCAGCGATCATCTGCAGCCCGATCCGCGGTTCGGCACTATCGCTGACGTGATTGAGCTGATTGCCCGCGCCCGCGAGCTGGGACTGCGGGTGATCATTGAGCTGGTGATCCAGCACACCTCCGCGCAGCACCCGTGGTTCCAGGCGGCGCGACGCGATCCCCGGTCGCCGTGGCGGCCGTATTATCTGTGGGCCGATCGGCCGCCGGAAAACGACGATCCTCCCATGTTTCCCGGCGTTGAGGAGAGCGTCTGGCGCTGGGACGAACAGGCTGGGCAATATTATCGCCACATGTTTTATCACCACGAGCCCGACCTGAATCTCGCCCATCCGCCGGTGATCGCTGAAATCGAAAACATTATCACCTTCTGGCTGCAGGCTGGGGTGTCTGGCTTTCGTCTCGATGCCGCGTCACATCTGGTCAAGCAGGCCGGAAAGGGCGACGAGACGCGCGGCTACCCGCTGCTGACCCATCTCCGGCAGGTTGTACAGCGCCTCAATCCCGATGCGATACTCCTGGGTGAAGTGGACGTCGCGGTAGAAGATTACCGTCATTATTTCGGCCAGGGCGATCGGCTGCAGATGGTGCTTAATTTTTGGCTTAACAAATACCTCTACCTCAGCCTGGCGCAGCAGCGCGCCGCGCCGGTGGTGAAGGCCCTGCAGGCGATGGTGACCCCGCCGGACGGGTGCTGCTTCGTCAACTGGCTGCGCAACCATGATGAACTGGATCTTGAGGGGATTGGCGAGCGCAACAAGCGCCAGGTTATCCGCACCTTTGCCCCTGATAAATCGATGTCCGTTTACCAGCGCGGCGTACGCCGAAGACTGGCGCCGATGCTGGACGGCGATACCCGACGCATAGCGTTAGCCCATGCTATCCTGCTGGCGCTGCCCGGCGTGCCGGTGATGCGCTATGGCGACGAGATTGGCATGGGTGACGATCTCTCCTTACCGGAGCGCTACGCGGTCAGAACGCCGATGCAGTGGTCGGCCGCGGCCAACGCCGGCTTTTCCCGGGCGGCGCGGGATGATTTGCCGGTAAAACCGGTGGCCAGCGGGCGGTTCCGCTACCAACGGATCAATGTTGAAACGGCGCTGCGCCATCCCAGGTCGCTGCTGCATCGGGTACGCAATATGGTATTGGCGCGCACGGAATATACTGAACCGGGATCCCTCCCTTTTACTCTCCTTACCCTAAAGCCCGACGCGGTGCTGGGCTTGCTCTATCGCAGCGAATCGCGGGAGGTACTGATGCTGGCCAACTGCAGCCAGCAGGCGGTAGAGGTCCTGCTCCCGCCGCTGGCCGAGGGCTACTGGAGCCCAATTCTGGAAGATAAGCTCTATCAGGATGGGCTGCACGGCGGGAAAGATGCGCGGCTGGCACTCTCCGGATATGGTTACCGTTGGTTCAGCCGCAGCCTGAGTTAGCGCCGTTTTCCGGAACGACGGAACAACGCCCGCAGCGCCATCGTCGCCACCGCTACCCCGACGCCGGCGGCGACTTTACCCGGGAGATCGGCGCTGATGGTGACTGCTTTACGCCGTGCGCCATCGTTAAAGGGGCCGTGGCCCGGATGATTGCCGCGCACCGGCGTGAACAGGTCGTCCTGTTGGTCTGACGACTTTGGCTGACCGGTAAACTGTCCCTCCCACGCTTTTTTCACCATCAGCCGATCGAGCAGGCGAGGGAAGAAGACCTGGCCGAGGATCGACTGGATGGTGCTTTTTCCGACCCACAGCTCGTTGACCGGGCGCTGGATGACGCTGTAAATAGCCTCGGCGGCGACTTCCGGCTGATAGACCGGGGGCACCGGCTGCATGGCCTGATCCATTTTGTTTCGCGCCCAGCCAAACTGGGCGGTGTTCATCCCCGGCAGTTGCACCATGGTCAACTGGATGTGGCTTTTCTCATGCATCAGTTCGGTTCGCACGGCATCGGTAAAGCCGCGGATCGCCGCTTTCGCTCCGCAGTAAGCCGACTGCAGTGGGATTGAACGCCAGGCCAGCGCCGAGCCGGCCTGAATAATCACCCCCCGATCCCGGGGGATCATGACCTCCAGCGCCGCGCGGGTGCCGTTCACGTACCCGAGATAGGTCACCTCCGTCACCCGGCGAAACTCCTCCTCGCTCATCTGACGAAAGGGCGCCAGCACGGTGGTCATGGCGTTGTTGATCCAGACGTCGATTGCCCCGAGGGTGGTTTCCACCTCGGCGGCGGCGCGCTGCAGCGCCCCGGCATCGACGACATCGGCGCTAATAGCCAGCGTTTTAATGCCAAACCGTTCACAGGCCTGTCGCGTCTCCTGTAAACCCGTTTCGTCTCGGGCGATCAGCGCCACGTGATATCCAGCGCGGGCGAAACGCAGCGCGGTAGCTTTGCCCGCTCCCGCGGTTCCACCGGTAATAACCATCACAGACATAGTGACCTCATTATGTTTTAGCTTTCACAATATTGACTGTACGGATCGGTTAATTATTTCTCACCAATGGCAATGACGAGGTGGGAAATATCCTGGAATAAGCGCAATGTGAATCAGGCGGCATCTCCTGGTTAGTTTCGGCAGATCCTACATACTTCGGCGAAGGCGTTCTATAATTTGTAGGATCCCTGACAACCAGCGAGGAGGAAAAATGTTAATGTTGAACGTTGTTAACGGTGAAAAAGAAGAGGATGACGCCACTCGCGCTCCGGAATCAGGTGATAAACAACCGGAGCGTGATAAATAGCGAAGCCGATACTATTCCTGCTCAGGAATAATGGATATCTGGCCGTTACGCTCGAGAATAGCGAATTTGATCGCTTTCAATTCATAAATGCCATGGTGCTGCCTGGCCGCCAGCAGGATATCATCGACAGAGATATTGACGAGCTTAATCTTCTCGTCGATGACAGCACCATTTTCCACCACGATAACCGGCGTACCATCGAGAAAATTTTCTGCCTGAGCAAATTTTTTCTTAATATAGCCGAACAAAATATCAATACTAACCAGGGTGACGATAGTCAGCATCGACCCGGTAACCGAATAGTCTGTGCTGAGCATTGCCTGCTGGGTGGCTTCGCTGATAATCAGCAACAGTATCAGGTCAAAGTTGGTTAATTGCATCAGGGTTCTTCTGCCGGCAATCTTAAAAATAATCAACAGGATCAGATAGATTGCTGCGGCTCTAAGGACCATTTCCATAGCGACTCCTACGGATAGACAAACTGCTGCCAGGTTACAGAATAGCGATCGTTAACTACCGCCTGCAGGGAGATATTACCGGCCGTTTTTGGGGTAACGGCTAACCACACAGATATCGGTGAAGGGGGGGTCGACCGCTGATAGACGAGATGTAATTTCCCGTCGGCGCTATACATTTTATCCGGCTGCGGACGGATATCACCGATCTGGTAGCGGGTTAATAACGGGGCGGCGAAGCTGATAATGGTGTCGCTGGCCGTATCCGGTTTAATCTGAATATTAAGCTCGGTTTCACTCATCAGCCTGGCATAGCGCTGATAATCGACGCTTAATTCGCCTCCACTGGTTTCCCGGTGTGCTTCACTGAAATAACCGGAGGACCACAGGCCGCTTAACGCGGTAAGAATGATGAGACTCAAAACAATTATCCCATAGCGGCGGAAGTGATATTCAAAGCGTAAGGAGCGTTCATTCTCATCGACGATAGGACAAGGCTGTTGATTCTTAATCATTAATATTTTCCCCGCGTTTCGTTTCGCCAGGAGCGTAACGATAAGGACATTCTTATATTAGACGATATCAGAACAATTGACTTTGTAAAAATGGCCAGCCTCAGCCAGGCTTTATTCTCATCGTCAGCAAAAAACGGAGGCATGATGAAAAAACTAGCATTGGCCATGGCATGTCTGTTTGCCGTAGGCGTCGCGCAGGCGGACGATAAGGGAGGGTTTAGCCAGGATGCCGCGCCGCCGCCGCCGCACAAACTCGATGACGGCTATCGCGGCGTCGAGGATGGCCGGATCATGACCGTTGAGCAGGCGAAAACCATGCACGATGGCGCGACCGTTTCGCTGCGCGGCAACCTGCTCAAGCGGCAGGGAGATGACCGTTATCAGTTTCGTGATAAAAGCGGCACCATCACCGTTATTATCCCGGTCGCCGCGTTTAACGAACAACACGTAGAGCCAGACGATCTGGTCAATATCAACGGCAGTCTGGATCGCAAAATGACGCCGCCGGTCGTGCGAATCGATCGTCTGCTCAAGCAGTCGCCTAAGTAAGCGGAGCACGTCGATATGAGCACCTTTTCTCACTCGCAAGACGAAGAGCGCGGTAAGCAACCTGCCCGTGAGGCGCCCGGGGAGCAGGGCGAAGTTCCGCGTAAACGGGACGACAGCAAGGATGACAAATCCGATCCCTGGCATCCGCAGGATGGCCGATAGCGTCGCCCTGCATCACCAACGACACGAAAACCAGGGGAACGAACGTGGGAGCCAAAGGCTGCGAAAAGACGCAGCTTCGGCATCACGCACTATACTTTTTGTTCGACATCACTACAGGAGGAATCAAATGGCGATTCATAAGAAAGGGCTAGCGCACTGGGAAGGCGACCTGAAGCATGGCAAAGGCACCGTGTCGACAGAAAGCGGGGCGCTGAGCCAGCAGCCCTACGGATTTAACACCCGTTTTGAGGGGGTGAAGGGCACCAACCCTGAGGAGCTGATCGGCGCTGCACATGCCGCCTGCTTTTCGATGGCCCTGTCGCTGATGCTCAGCGAAGAGGGATATACCGCAACGTCCATTGACACTACCGCAGTGGTCACCCTCAATAAAACCGACGGCGGCTTTGCGATTACCGATATCGCGCTGCAAAGCCAGATCGTCCTGCCGGACGTGTCTCCGGCGGCGTTCGATGAGATCATCCAGAAAGCGAAAGCAGGCTGCCCGGTATCGCAGGTGCTGAAGGCCAACATTACCCTCGATTACCAGCTGAATCCGTAAGCCGTCGTGCCCGCCCCCTCCGGGATCCGCAGCTTGAGCTCTTTAATGAAAG
>ERZ772865.1405-NODE-1405-length-24313-cov-8.187608_pt1 | contig 24313 bp, 17 predicted proteins | sample MGYA00512133_ERZ772865 | MGnify/ENA primary metagenome ERZ772865 (study PRJEB29015, sample SAMEA2737722) | human gut metagenome | biome: human gut; feature: human-associated habitat; material: faeces | place: China | collected 2012 ...
TGATGAGGGGGGTCATGGCGACCATGGCCACCACGCCGAAGGCGTCGGTGACGATATTGCCGCCGACCGCCGAGCACGCGCCCATCGCAAAGGGCAGCAGGAAGGTCGTCGCCATAGGACCGGACGCCACGCCGCCGGAGTCGAACGCGATGGCGGTGAAGAGCTTCGGCACGAAGAACGAGAGCGCGATGGCAACGGCGTAGCCCGGCACAAGCAGGTAGAAGATGGAAATGCCGGTCAGCACGCGGATCATCGCAAGACCGACCGAGACGGCTACGCCGATGGAGAGCGAATGCTTCATCGCGCTGCCGGGGATCGCGCCGTCGGTCAGCTCCTCGACCTGCCGCATGAGAACGTAGACCGCCGGCTCGGCCATGACGATGAAGTAGCCGATAAGCATACCGATGGGAATGATGATCCAGTTGCAGGAAAGTCCCGCGATGACGCTGCCGAGGTAGTTGCCCGCGGGCATGAAGCCGACGTTCACGCCGGTGAGGAAAATGACGAGCCCGAGGTATGTATACGCAAGGCCCACGCCGATGCGGATGAGCTGCTTGCGCTCGAGATGCAGGGAGACAAGATCGAACACAGCGAAGAACGCCGCGATGGGGAGAAGTGAGACGGCGATCTCCTTGAAATACGTCGGGAAGGCGACGAAGAAGAGCTGCCAGAGCGCGGCGCTGTCGCCGATCTCGGGGATGACGACGGCGGTGTAGCTGCCGCCGTCCGGCCGGAAGATGAGACTCAGGATGAGCACCGCGAGAATGGGACCGATGGAGCAGAGCGCGACGAGGCCGAAGCTGTCGTTCGCGCTGTGCTTATCGCTTCGGATGGCGGAAACGCCGACGCCCATCGCCATGATGAACGGCACGGTCATCGGGCCGGTCGTCACGCCGCCGGAGTCGAACGCTACGGCAAGGAAATCCTTGGGCACGAACATGGCGAGAACAAAGACCACGATGTAGAAGCCCACCAGCATCGTGTTGAGCGGGACGGAGAGCAGCATACGCAGCATGGCGAAGCAGAGAAACAATCCCACGCCGACCGCCACGGTGACGATGAGCACCATGTTCGGCACGGCCTGCACCTGATTGGCGAGCACCTGCAGGTCCGGCTCGGAAATGGTGATGAGAAAGCCCAGCAGAAAGCCGAGCGTCAGCATGATGCCGACCCTGCGCGTCTTGGTGATGCACGCGCCCACGCGCTCGCCCATCGGCGACATGGCCAGCTCCGCGCCGAGGGAGAAGAACATCATGCCCACCACCAGCAGCACCGCGCCGAAGAGAAACGCCATCAGCACGCTCGTCGGGAGCGGGGCGATGGTGAAGCTCAGGATCAGCACGATGGCGAGGATGGGCAGCACCGCGGCAAGCGATTCCTGTAATTTTTCGTTGAGTTTGCTGCGATACAAGGCAAAAGCTCCTTTCCGGATATAGTCCTATCATACCGTAGTATAGCATGGAAAAGTGTTACAATTGTGTTAAGATTGGCCGCTTTGGGCATTTCACCGCGGCTGCATAAAACGCCCGCCTTCGCGCGAAGGGCGCTGAAACGTAAATTTCTCTTGTTATTCTCCCAGGTATAGTATATAATACCATTGATTACGCAATGACGGAAACGATTTTCCAAACGCAGCTTTGCAGAAAGGATGCGCGAATATGATAGAACTGAAAAACGAAAAGGGCAGCGTCTTCGTGGGCGACACCGCGCTCTCGAGCATCACCGGCGCGGCGGCGACGAGCTGCTTCGGCGTGAAGGGCATGGCCTACCGCTCCATGACGGACGGCATCGTCCACCTGCTGCGCCGCGAGGCGATGAGCAAGGGCGTCCACATCACGCAGCACGACGACCATGAGATCTCCATCGAGCTGCACATCGTCGTCGAGCACGGCGTGAACATTTCGGCGGTCTGCCAGGCCATCATCGGTCAGGTGCGTTACCTTGTCACCGAGAATACCGGCGCGGTCGTGCGCGGCGTGAATGTCTGCGTCGACAGCATGACCATGTAAACAAGAGGAGGAACCTTTCCTATGCACGATACCATTACCGGGCCTGTTTTCCAGGAGATGCTGATCTTCGGCGCGGCCTCGATCGCCAAGGAAAAACAGAGCATCAACGATCTCAACGTTTTCCCCGTGCCGGACGGCGACACGGGCACCAATATGAGCCTGACCATGCACGCCGCAGCGCAGGAGCTGCAAAAGCGCAGCCCCGCGACCGTGGACCTCGCCTCATCCATTACCGCCAGCGCTCTGCTGCGCGGCGCGCGCGGCAACTCCGGCGTCATTCTCTCGCTGCTCTTCCGCGGAATGTCCAAGAGCCTCAAGGGCTGCGTCACCGCGGACGGCTGCACCTTTGCCGCCGCCATGCAGGAGGGCGTGAGCGCTGCCTACAACGCGGTGATGAAGCCTGCCGAGGGCACGATCCTCACCGTCTCCCGCCTCGCCGCAGACCGCGCGATGGCGGCCAGCGCCGAGAAAAACAGCGTGGAGTACGTCATTGAGCAGGCCATCTCGCAGGGCGAGGAGACGCTGCGCCAGACCGTGGACATGAACCCCGTGCTCAAGAAGGCCGGCGTCGTGGACGCGGGCGGCAAGGGCTTCCTTGTGATCCTGAAGGGAATGCTCGCGGCGCTGCGCGGCGAGACCATGCCCACGCTCGAGACCGAGCACGCCGCGCGCGACAAGGCGGACTTCGCCTCCGTCGGCGACGAGGACATCACCTTTGCCTTCGACACCGTGTTCATCGTCCGCCGCATCGACGACCGCTCCATCGAGCCGTTCCGCGAGTTTTTGAACGGCATCGGCGACAGCCTTGTGATCGGCGAGGACGATGAGGCGTTCAAGGTCCACGTTCACACCGACACCCCGGGCGTCGCGCTCACCGAGGCGCAGAGATACGGCACGCTCGAGCTTGCAAAGATCGAGAATATGCGCACGCAGGCCGAGGACCTTGCCGCGGGCCGCAAGGCGCAGAGCACCGACGATCTGGAGGAGGACGGCCACGACCATGCCGCTCCCGCGCCGCAGCCGCAGGCACAGCCTGCCCCGGCTGCCAGCGACCCGCGCGCCATGGCCAACGCCGTGCAAGCAGCCATCACCGGTCAGCAGGACATCCCGCCGCAGAGCGCCTATGAGCCCGAGCAGGCAACCGCGGCGTTTGAGCCCCAAGGCAGCAGCTACGCCGATGACGACGAGGATGCCGAGGCCGAGCGCGTCCGCCGCTACGCTCCCAAGGGCCGCCTGTTCGACGATGATGAGGACGACGATGAGGGCACCCAGATGTACGATACCGATGACCTCGACTACGATGACGAGGACGACGGTTACGATAAGAAGTCCAAAAAACGTGGCCGCTACGCCGATGACGACGAAACCAGTGAGGACGACGTCATGGCCGAGCGCATCATCCATCTGGCCCCGCCCATCACGGCCATTGTCTGCGCCTTGATCGTGGCACTGTCTCTGGTCTATCACTTCGTTCTGGCGTAAAAAAATTGCCGGGCCGTTTCCCGAATGTGGGGAGCGGCCCGGTATTTTTGATTTTTCGGCAATATCCCGCGGGCAGATATGCAATGCTCCCCTACGGATAACAACATCGTCGCTTGCAGGGGCGGATGCTTCCAGCCGCCAGCCGCGGCAGAGCTTACTTTTCTGCCGTCAGTCGTTCGTACGTCTTTACGATTTCCGGGTCATTCAGCTTGATGACCCTGCCGGAAAGATACTGCAGCGTATTTTCCTCGGGGATTCTGCCAAACGTCAGTCGCTGGGCGCAGAGAGCCTGTGTTTTCAGCCCGGTGCGCTCGTTCATCTTGTGGTTGCCGTACTTGATGTCGCCCAGTACCGGATGGCCCAGATACGCCAGATGCGCACGGATCTGGTGGGTGCGGCCCGTGATCAGCCCAATGCGGCAGAGCGCAAACGGCCCTGCCTGCCGGATGACCGTCACCTCGGTGATGATCTGCTTGTAACCCTCGCTCTCACGGGCGTGGATGCGCACCTTGTTATTTTTCTCGCTGTGCTGCAGCCATGCGACGAACCGTCCCTGCGGCGGTGCCCCCACCGTGATGGTCAGATACTCCTTTTTCATCATGTCGTCGCGGATGATGGCGTTCAGGTCGCGCAGCGCGGCGTAGCTCTTGGCGGCCAGCACCAGACCTTCGGTGCCGCGGTCCAGCCGGTTGCACAGCGCCGGGGCAAATCGCTTTTCTGCGTGGGGATCATACTCGCCCTTGGCCTCCAGATAAGCCGCAAAGGCATCCACCAGATTGGCGTCGCCGGTGCGGTCACTGTGGCAGAGCAGGTGCGCGGGCTTGTAGAGCACCGCAAAATTTTTATCCTCATACACCACGGTCACAGGCGGCTGCCTACGCGGCGGCTTGGCAGTCTTGGCAGCGGGCTTGCCCACGGGGAAGAACTCGTCGTTGATGTACAGTTCGATCAAATCGCCTGCGCTCAGGCGGGTATCCGGCTCGGCGCGCTTGCCGTTGACCTTGATGCGCTTGTTGCGGAACGCCTTGTACATCATGCTGCGGGGCATATCCTTGGTCACGCCCTCCACAAAGCGGCTCAGGCGCACGCCGTTTTCATTGGGTCCTGCGGTAAAACTTTTCATCGTGTCCTCTTTAAAAATTCATCAGTAAAAACGGTTGGCAAAAGTCTTTTTACAGTATATAATAAAACCAGCAGAACGTAAAGATGGGATGTGAAAAAATGGCAGACGAAAATCTCCACGCGAAACACCGCGCCCGGATGCAGGAGCGCGTCGAGCGAGACGGACTGGACAGCCTAGCCGAACACGAGGCACTGGAATATCTGCTGTTTCTCTCCATCCCGCGGGCAGACACAAACGCGCTGGCGCACAGACTCATTCAGCACTTCGGCGATTTCTGCAAAGTGCTGGAGGCCGAGCCCGAGGAACTGATGCAGGTCGAGGGCGTCGGCCCCAAAAGTGCGCGGCTGATTTCTACCGTCATGGCGTGCAGCCGCTATTATGAGCTGAAAAAGCGCAAGACCCGCCTGTCGCTGAACACGGCAGAGACGGCCATCGCCTACGTAAAGCCGCTGTTCCGCGGTGTGCAGAATGAGCAGCTCTACCTGATTTTATTGGACGACGCCTGCCGCCCTGTGCAGGACCTGCGCATTGCCGAGGGCGTTCCCAACCGCGTGGCCGTGGACACCCGCAAGCTGCTGCGCGCCGTGGCCCGCACCAACTCGACCTGCGGCATTCTGGCACACAATCATCCCACCGGGCTGGCCATTCCGTCCGAGGCGGACCGCCTGACGACCTACCATATTATGGAGGTCACCGGCCAGCTCGGCTTTACGATCATGGATCATATCATCATAGCGGGGGAGGATGGCTGTTCGATGCTGAACCGCGGCAGCCTGCCGGAATACCGCGTAAACAGTGGCGTGCTGCAGGCCGCCAGCCGCTGAACACCGCCCATGCGCCTTGCCGTGTCCCGGCAGGGCGCATTTTTCTGTGGTTTGGGTACAAAATATCGGCAAACCTATTTACATTAAAAATTTGTCGTGTTATAATCATTATACAACTAATTGTTGTACACGAAAGGAACGACTATGGACGAAGTCTTTCACTTAAAGGCACCGTTTCAGCCCACCGGCGACCAGCCGCAGGCGATAGAAGCGCTGGTGCAGGGCATCCATGAGGGTGAAGACGCCCAGACGCTGCTGGGCGTCACCGGCTCCGGCAAGACGTTTACGATGGCGAACATCATCGCCCGGTGCAATCGCCCGACGCTGATTTTGGAGCCGAATAAAACGCTGGCCAGTCAGATCTGTACCGAGATGCGCGGCTTTTTCCCCGATGATGCGGTAGAATATTTCGTCTCCTACTACGACTACTACCAGCCCGAGGCTTATATCCCGTCCACAGACACCTATATTGAGAAGGACAGCGCCATCAACGACGAGATTGACCGTCTGCGCCACTCGGCCACGGCGGCGTTGTCAGAGCGGCGCAACGTCATTATTGTGGCGTCGGTGTCCTGCATCTACTCGCTGGGCGACCCCATCGACTACCGCAGCATGGTCATCAGCCTGCGCCCCGGTATGCAGATGGAGCGCGACGAGCTTTGCAGCCGCCTGGTCAAGCTGCAATATGAGCGCAACGACATGAACTTCATCCGCAACAAGTTCCGCGTAAAAGGGGACACGGTGGACATCCACCTGGCCTACAACGACGAATTTGCGATTCGGGTCGAGTTCTTCGGCAACGAGATTGACCGCATTGTGGAGTTTGACCCGCTGACCGGCGAGCACAAGAACGTGGTGCGTCATGTTGCCATCTTCCCGGCCAGCCACTATATCGTCGGCCCCGAAAAGATGCAGGAGGGCCTGAAAAAGATTCAGGCCGAGATGGAGGAGCAGGTCAAAAAATTCACCGAGGAGGGCAAGCTCTTGGAGGCCCAGCGCATCCAGCAGCGCACCAACTACGACATGGAGATGCTGCAGGAGGTCGGCATGTGCAAGGGCATTGAGAACTACTCCGCTGTCCTGTCAGGCCGTGCGCCCGGCTCCACGCCCACAACGCTGCTGGATTATTTCCCGGATGATTTCCTGCTGATGGTCGACGAGAGCCACGTCATGCTGCCGCAGGTGCGCGGTATGTTCGGCGGCGACTACAGCCGCAAGAAAACGCTGGTAGAATACGGCTTCCGTCTGCCGTCGGCGTTTGACAACCGCCCGCTGAAATTTGAAGAATTTGAAGCCAAAATCCATCAGAAGATTTTTGTTTCTGCAACCCCCGGTGAATATGAACGCCAGCATTCCAGCCGCGTAGCGGAGCAGGTCATCCGCCCCACCGGCCTGCTGGACCCGCTTATCATGGTGCGCCCGGTGGAGGGGCAGATCGAGGACCTGCTGGGCGAGATCCGCACCCGCATTGACCGTGGCGAGCGCGCACTCGTCACAACGCTGACCGTCAAGATGGCCGAGGATCTGACGGATTATCTGGAGGAACACGGCGTCAAGACGAAGTATATGCACCACGAGGTCGACACGTTTGAGCGCATGGAGATCATCAAGGACCTGCGCGTCGGCGCAATTGATGTTATTGTTGGCATCAACCTGCTGCGCGAGGGTCTGGACCTGCCGGAGGTATCGCTGATTGCGATTCTGGATGCCGATAAGGAAGGCTTCCTGCGCAGTGAGACAAGCTTGATTCAGACGATCGGCCGCGCGGCCCGCAACGCCAACGGCGTTGTGCTCATGTACGCAGATGAGGTCACGCCCAGCATGGAGCGCGCCATCATGGAGACCGAGCGCCGCCGCTCCATTCAGGACGCCTACAATAAAGAACACGGCATCACGCCCAAAACCATCGTCAAGGCCATCGGCGGCGGGCTCGAAATCAGCATGAGCGAGGAAAACAAGCGGATGCGCCAGCACCGCATGAGCCGCGCCGAGCGACAGCAGACAATTGAACGCCTGACCAAGGAGATGAAGGAGGCCGCGCGGCTGCTGCAATTTGAGCTGGCCGCGCAGCTGCGCGACGAAATTCAGCGGCTGGAACGCGGAGAAGATCCCACCGCCGCCGACACCAGTGAACGCAAGGCCGCTGCCAAAACACGCAAGGGCAGGAGGAAATATAAAAATTGAGTACAACACCCGAAAAAAAGCCTGCAAAGCGCAGCTCCAAAATCAAAATCGACCCGAACAACCGCATTGTCATCAAGGGTGCGCGGGAGCATAACCTGAAAAACGTCGATTTGGAGCTGCCCAGAGATAAGCTGATCGTCATGACCGGCCTGTCCGGCTCCGGCAAGTCGAGCCTGGCGTTTGACACGATTTACGCCGACGGCCAGCGCCGCTATATGGAAAGCCTTTCCAGCTATGCCCGCCAGTTCCTGGGCCAGATGGAAAAGCCCGATGTCGACGAGATCACCGGCCTGTCCCCGGCCATCTCCATCGACCAGAAAACAACAAGCCACAACCCGCGTTCCACGGTGGGAACGGTAACGGAGATTTACGACTATCTGCGTCTGATGTACGCCCGCATCGGCGTGCCCCACTGCCCGATCTGCGGGCGGGAGATTACCCAGCAGACCGTGGACGAGATGGTCGACGAAGTCATGAAGCTGCCGGAGCGCACCCGCTTTCAGGTGCTGGCCCCCGTTGTGCGTGCCCGCAAGGGCACCCAGGCCAAGGAGCTGGATGCCGCCCGCCGAGCCGGTTTTGCCCGCGTGCGCGTCGACGGCAATATGTACGATCTGAGCGAGGAGATCAACCTCGAAAAGAACATCAAGCACACCGTTGAGATCGTCGTGGACCGTCTGGTCATCAACGACACGGTCCGCGGGCGTCTGGCCGATTCCATAGAAACCGCGCTGGCGCAGGCAAACGGACTTGTCGTCATCGACGTCATTGGCGGTGAACCGATGATGTTCAGCCAGAGCTACGCCTGCCCCGAGCACGGCATCTCCGTCGAGGAGCTGACCCCGCGGATGTTCAGCTTCAACAATCCCTTCGGTGCCTGCGAGAAGTGTACGGGTCTCGGCACCTTCATGAAGGTAGACCCGGCGCGTGTCATCCCCGACAAGCGCAAGTCCATCCGGGAAAGTGCCATCAAGGCCAGCGGCTGGTATTACGCCGAGGGCTCCATCTCCGAAATGACCTATAAGGCGCTTGGCAAGCGCTACGGCTTTACACTCGATACCCCCGTTAAGGACTTCAGCGAGGAGGCCCTGCACGCCCTGCTGTACGGGACGGGTGACGAGCGTATTGAGATGCAGCGCGAGAGTATGTTTGGCTCCGGCACCTACTTTAACCAGTTCGAAGGCATCATCCCGAATCTGGAGCGCCGCTTCCGCGAGACGAGCAGCGAGTGGGTCAAGGAGGAAATCGCCCTTGTCATGTCCAGCGAGGAATGCCCCGCCTGCCATGGTCGCCGCTTAAAGCCGACAAGCCTAGCCGTGACGGTAGGCGATATCAACATTGCCGATTTCTGTGACAAGAGCGTCAACGAGGAACTGGACTTTATCAACACGGCCAAGGTCAGCACCCGGGACGAGATGATAGGTGCGCCTATTTTTAAAGAGGTAAAAGAACGTCTGGGCTTTTTAAAGAGCGTCGGCCTTGGCTATCTGACGCTCTCCCGCGGTGCGGCTTCGTTGTCCGGCGGCGAGAGCCAGCGCATCCGTCTGGCGACCCAGATCGGCAGTGCGCTGACCGGCGTGCTCTACGTGCTCGACGAGCCGAGCATCGGCCTGCACCAGCGTGACAACGATAAGCTGATTGCAACGATGAAGCGGCTGCGCGACCTTGGCAACACGCTGATCGTCGTTGAGCACGATGAGGACACAATGCGGCAGGCCGACTATATTGTCGATGTCGGCCCCGGTGCGGGCGTCCACGGCGGCGAAATCGTCGCCGCAGGCAGCGTCGCGGACATCTGCAAGGTCAAGCGCAGCATCACTGGCGCGTATCTGTCTGGCCGCAAATTCGTAGAGGTCCCCGAGACACGCCGCGAGGGAAACGGCAAGGCGCTGCGCGTCGTCAAGGCCCATGAGAACAATCTGCAGGACATTACCGTAGACTTCCCGCTCGGCAAGCTGATCTGTGTTACCGGCGTGTCCGGCTCCGGCAAGTCGACGCTTGTCAACGAAATTCTGTACAAAACGCTGGCTGCCGCCCTGAACGGTGCGCGCAGCCGCCCCGGCCAGTGTGAGGAGGTCGAGGGCATGGAGTGGGTCGATAAGGTCATCGGCATCGACCAGTCGCCGATTGGCCGCACGCCACGCTCCAACCCGGCCACCTACACAGGCGTGTTTGGCGACATCCGCACGCTGTTTTCCAACACGCAGGATGCCAAAATGCGCGGCTACGGCCCCGGCCGGTTCAGCTTCAATGTCAAGGGCGGACGCTGCGAAGCCTGCGAAGGCGGCGGCATCCTGACGATTGAAATGCACTTTCTGCCGGATATTTACGTGCCTTGTGACGTCTGCAAGGGCAAGCGCTACAACCGTGAAACGCTCGAGGTCAAGTACAAGGACAAGACCATCTCCGACGTGCTGGACATGACGGTGGAGGAGGCCTGCGTATTTTTCGCCAACATTCCGAAGATCGCGCGCAAGCTGCAAACGCTGCAGGAGGTCGGCCTTGGCTACATCCAGCTGGGTCAGGCAGCCACGACGCTTTCGGGCGGTGAGGCGCAGCGCGTCAAGCTGGCCAATGAGTTGGCCCGCCGCGATACCGGGCAGACCGTCTATATCCTCGACGAGCCTACCACCGGCCTGCATGTGGCCGATGTCCACCGTCTGGTCAAGGTGCTGGATAAGCTCGTTGATGCGGGCAATACGGTCATCGTCATTGAGCACAATCTCGACGTCATCAAACGCGCCGACCATATCATCGACCTCGGCCCCGAGGGCGGCAGCGGCGGCGGAACCATCGTCGCCACCGGCACCCCGGAGGAGGTCGCGCAGAACCCGCACTCCTTCACGGGGCAGTATCTCCGGCCCGTGCTGGAGCGCGCCGCGGAGCTGCAATCACAGAAATAACACAAACGGCTCTCCTCCGGGAGGGCCGTTTGCTGTCGCAGCGTACCTTTCTGCCAGACATTGGGGTTTGCATCACAGGGCGTTTTGTGGTATAATACCCTCATATAGGCTTTAAGGAGGGCGGTACTGTGACCGTTTTGCGTTATACCGTGCCGCCGGAAAACGAGGGCTGCAAGCTGGGGCTGTTCCTGCGCATGCAGGGTGTTACGGCAGGACTGATCAAGTCCGTCAAATATGACGGTGACGGCTTTTACGTCGACGATCAGCCCATCCGCACGAATGAGCCTGTACACGCCGGGCAGTGCATCCGCTTTGCGCTCCCGCCCGAGCAGGAGACGAGTGTGACCCCGCAGCCCGTGCCGTTTTCCATCGCCTATGAGGACGATTTTGCCGCGGTGCTCAACAAGCCCGCGGGCATTGCCGTGCACCCCACGCTGAACTATCCTGACGGTACACTGGCCAACGGCTGGTTGTACCACCTGCAGCAGCGGGGGGAAAGCGGCATCTTCCGCCCGGTAAACCGCATTGACAAAAACACAAGCGGCCTGGTGCTGTGCGCGAAAAACGCCTTTGCCGCACCGCTGCTGGCCGGATCTGCCCACAAGTGCTACCTTGCGATTGTGCAGGGTACAATGCCGCTGGGGCCGGGCCGGGTCGAAGCGCCTATCGCGCGGCGCGGTGACTCCATCATTGGCCGCTGCGTGTGCGCGGACGGCAAGTACAGCCTGACCGAGTACGCGGTGCTGGCCGCGGGGCCGGGCCACAGTCTGCTGGCCTGCTGGCCGCGCACCGGGCGCACCCATCAGATTCGCGTACACATGTCCTATATCGGCCATCCGCTGGCGGGGGATACGCTGTACGGCGGGTCGGACATCCTTCTGCGACGTCACGCACTGCACTGCGGCATCCTTGCGTTTGCGCACCCGCTGACAGGGAAGCCCCTCCGTGTGGAGTGTCCGCTGCCCGAGGATATGGCCGCCCTGGCCCGGCAGGAAAAGCTGCTGACGGGCTGGCAGCTGCACAGTCTGCCCTGCGGTGCAGACCCCACGTAAATTTGCTTCACACGGAAAGGAGCTTCCGTATTTTGAATCCCATCCAAACTGATCCCAATCCGAAAAACGATAGCATCACCGAACCCCCGGAGATGACCCCTGTAACGCGCTTTTCGCACTCATCGCAGGAAAAAAAGCGCAGCGATAACCGCCGCAAGGCAGCCCGTTACATGCAGGACCTGCACCGCCGCAACACTGTCGGCGATATGCTGTACATGGTCGGCTTCTGGGTCGAGTATGTTTTTGTCTGCGTAGGCCGCAGAGTGGGGGCTGTTGTGCACGGCATCGGTGATACCGTGCTGAATCTGCTGCTCATTGTCCTGCGCCCGATTCTGATCGGTATTATCACGCTGATTGAGGACTTGACCAGCCCGTTCGTGCGGATGGCCTCTGGCATCCGTCATATCCGCGCCATCCCCGATACCCTCGTGGAGAGCGAGGATGGCGATGTGCGCCGTGCCAAGAAAAAATACCTTGCCAGCGGCATCCGAAAATACTCCATCGTTGTCTGGAACGCCATCACTTACATACTCCCGGCAGTTGCCGCAGCGGGGCTTGTGGTCCTGGTGCGCAGCGGGCTGGGGCTGCGCTTTGTGCTGAATGTGCAGGTGAACGGCGAGAACGTCGGTTACGTGGAGAGCGAGCAGGTGTTTGAAAATGCCCGTGAGGACGTGCAGTCCCGTATCAACACGGCCAAGCGTATGCTGCAGGCCTCCGGCTCTGCGGTGGAGGACACAAGCTGGGATGTCTACCCGACCTACTCGCTTTCCATCGGCAACCAGACGATGACCGAGAGCGAAATCGCCAACGCCATCCTGCGCACGGCCAGTGATGAGATCATCAACGGCACGGCTGTCTACGTCGACGGTCAGCTGCTCTACGTCACCACCGAGGGCGACCACCTGCGCAGCTATCTGGAAAACATCAAGGCACCGTTTGAAAATGCGATGGACAGCAGCGTCTACACGGCGTTTGCCCACAACATCCGCCTCGTGGACGGTGTTTATCTGCAGGAGTCTGTCAGCTCCTACGCGGACGTCATCAACGCCCTGACCGAGGGCGGCGGCATCCACACCTATACAGCCGTCGACGGCGACACCGTTGAAAGCGTCGTCAACGCTACCGGCGTTTCGTTTGACTCTCTGGCGCAGATGAACCCCGAACTGCTGACGCTCGACCAGGAGATTCCTGCGGGCACGGTCATCACCACCGGTGCGTCCTCGGCAGAGCTCATCAAGGTCAAGGTCGTCCGTCGCGACACAGAAACTGTCGCCATCCCGTTCGACACCCAGAACACCGAGTCCGACCAGTATGATTTCGGCAAGGTCGTGACCCTGCAGGAGGGTGCAGACGGCTCCGAGGAGATCACCTACGAGACAACGATGATCGACGGCGCGGTCACGGACCGTCAGGCTGTGGCCTACAATGTGCTGCAGGCCCCGACCCCGGAAATCACCGTCACCGGCACGAAGCTGAAGAATGGCATGATTGCCAAGGTCGGCTCCGGCTCCTTCATCTGGCCTGTGCCGAATTATAAGTACGTCAGCCGCTGGATGGGCAACGGCCACCGCGGCGCGGACATCTGTGCTGCCTACGGCACGCCGATTTTGGCCTCCGACTCCGGCACGATCATTGCTGCAGGCTGGCATTATTCCTACGGAAACTATGTGGAGATCGACCACGGCAACGGCTACAAGACGCTGTACGGTCACATGTCCAGCATCGCTGTTTCTCAGGGGCAGGCCGTCACGCAGGGGCAGGTCATCGGCTATGTCGGCTCCACGGGCAACTCCACCGGCAACCACTGCCACTTTGAGATGTCCTATAACGGTGCGCTGTTCAGCGCCTATACGCTGTTCTCGGGTATGTGATTTCCGGCGAAATTACGGTGCATGGTCAACATATCTTGTGCTGTTTCACAAAAATTTTGCAATTGCAGGGGACAGGCCTTTTCAATTAGCGCAAAATGTTGTATAATCTTAGAAAGTGTGTACTATAGGTCGGCCCTGTACAGAGGGTATACGAGCCGATTACCGCACAAAGGAGAGCTACACTTGGAAAAATACGTTATTCGCGGAGGTAAGCCGCTTGTTGGCGATGTCAACATTGGCGGCGCAAAGAACGCCGCGGTTGCCATACTCCCGGCCACGATCCTGGCCGGCGGGAAGTGCCTGATTGAAAACCTGCCCTGTATCAGTGATGTCATGGCGTCGCTGCAGATTTTGAGCGAGCTGGGTGCGAGCATCCGCATGGTCAGCCGCAGCACCTATGAAATTGACACGTCGCATTTGGACAGCACCGAGGTATCCAATGAGCTGTCACGCCAGATGCGCGCAAGCTACTACTTTCTCGGCGCATTGCTGGGCCGCTTTGGCTCCGGTCAGGTTGCCATGCCGGGCGGCTGCAATCTGGGCCCGCGCCCGATTGACCAACACCTGAAAGCCTTCACCGCCTTTGGTGCAGAGGATTCCGTGGAGTACGGCCAGATCCACGTCAGGTCGGAGCATCTGGTCGGCGGGCACGTCTTTTTTGACACGGTCTCCGTCGGTGCCACGATGAACGCCATGCTGGCCGCTGTCTTGGCCGAAGGCACGACGATTCTTGAAAACGTGGCCCGTGAGCCGCACATTGTCGATTTGGCCAATTTCCTGAATATGATGGGTGCAGACGTACACGGCGCCGGTACCGACGTCATCAAGATTCACGGCGTCAAGGAGATGCACGGCTGCAACTACTCCATCATTCCCGACCAGATCGAGGCCGGCAGCTATATGGTGGCCGCCGCTATCACGAAGGGGGATATCACGCTGCACAACGTTATCCCGAAGCACATGGAGCCTATCACCGCCAAGCTGCGCGCGGCCGGCTGCGAGGTGGAGGAATTCGACGACGCGCTGCGTATCCAGCGCACCGGCGAGCTGAAGCCGCTCAAGCTCAAGACTATGCCGCACCCTGGCTTCCCCACGGATATGCAGCCGCTGATGACTGCACTGCTGACGCTGGCGAAGGGAACCTCCATCGTGACGGAGGGCATCTGGGAGAACCGCTTCCGCTATGTGGATGAGCTGATCCACATGGGCGCAAACATCCAGGTCGACGGCCAGGTCGCTGTCATTGAAGGCGTGAAGGAGCTGCATCCCGCGCCGCTGCGCGCTACCGACCTGCGCGCCGGAGCAGCCATGGTCATGGCTGCTCTGGCCGCCAACGGCGTGAGCGAGGTCGACGAGACCATCCACATTGAGCGCGGCTACGAGAACATCGTAGAAAAGCTGCAGGCTCTGGGCGCGGACATCCGCCGCGTCGAGATTCCGGCCAATGCAGTGAGCCGGGCAATCTAAAAGGACCCTTGGGCCGCTGACCGGGCGGCCCAATTTTTATGGAAAGCGTTAGGACAAACGAATGGCATATTTTACCACCCTGTATTCCGGCTCCTCCGGCAACTGCGCGCTGATACGCAGCGAGGACAAGTATCTGTTGATCGACATGGGCAAGAGCTGCCGCACGACTCTGACCGCGCTGAAATCCCTGGGTCTGGCGGTCAGCGACTGCGTCGGCATCCTCGTCACGCACGAGCACTCCGACCACGTCTCGGGACTGGATACCTTTTTGAAAAAGCACCCCGTCCCGCTGTACGGATGTGCCGATACGCTGGATACCCTGGCCTCCCGCGGCACGATTCCGCCCGCGGTGGAGGCAATCCCCGTGGACGGTCAGACGCTGGAAATCGGCAGCTTCACGGTGACGAGCTTTCCCACCAGCCATGATGTGCCCTGCTGCGGCTACCGCATCCGCACACCGGAAGGCCGCGTCATGGCGTTCGCCACCGACCTCGGCTACCTGACGCCCGTCGTACAGGACAACCTGATGGGCTGCGATCTCGTCGCGCTGGAGGCCAACTATGACGCATTCAGCCTGCACGGCGGGCCGTACCCGTATTATTTGAAGGTGCGCATCGCCAGTGACCGCGGCCATCTGGACAACAAAGCATGCGCGGCGGAGATTCTGGACCTGATCCAGGACGGCTGCAAAAAGTTTGCGCTCTGCCATTTGAGCCAGACAAACAACTCACCGGAGCTGGTCATGACCACCGTCTATAATGTGCTGCTGGCCGCGGGCATCCAGCCCGGACGGGACGTGCTGATTCAGGCCCAGTCCCGCAGTGAGGTCAGCCCGTATATTGAATTTTGAGCGGGGGAGCCTATGCAGAATATTGATTTGATTGCCATTGGCAAGATGAACGCCGCCTACTTTGCGCAGGGCGTGGCCGAATACCAAAAGCGCCTCGGCGGCTTCTGCAATTTCCGTATTATCGAATTGCCCGAGGTGCAGATTGCCGACAAGAACGCCAGCGACAGGCAGATTGCCAAAGCGCTGCAAAAGGAGGGGGAGGCTATCCTGGCCAGCGTGCGCAGGGGTGCGTATCTCGTTGCGCTCTGTGTCGAGGGCAAGCAGGTATCCAGTGAGGATCTGGCGGCTATGATTGCAGACCGCGCCATGAGCGGCGCAGGGGATATGGCGTTTGTCATCGGCTCCTCCCACGGGCTGGACGACAGCGTCAAGCGCGCCGCACAGGCCCGCATCAGCCTGGGACGCATCACGCTGCCGCACCAGCTGGCGCGTCTTGTTTTGACCGAGCAGCTCTACCGCGCCTGCACGATCAACGCGGGAATGAAGTACCACAAGTAAGAAACGCTTTGCCGAATCGGTAGGGGCGGATCCCATATCCGCCCACAGGCGTTTTCGCCGATGCTCGCATTGGCCCGCAAATCACCGCAAAAAAATGCCCCGCATGGAGTTTTCATCTCCATGCGGGGCTGTTCAGTTACATATCAATAGTGCAGCAGATCCAGAGAATCCTGATACGGGGTCTCGGTGGCGACCTTCATGGTAGCCTCGTTCTTGTACTTGTTCAGCATAGCAACGCTCTTGGCGGGGTCAGCCAGCGTACCGGCACCGGCAATGCAGCCGCCCGGGCAGGCCATGCCTTCCAGCAGGTAGCCGTTGTACTTGCCGGCCTTGGCCATCATCATCATCTTCTTGCAGTCGGCCAGACCCTGGGCGCTCATGACCTTGACCTCGCGGTCCGGGTCCATCTTCTTGATGGCGTTGACAACCGCCTGTGCGACACCGCCGGAGGCAGCAAAGCCGCGGGCGTCGGCACTGGCGCTGTTGAAGGCATCCTCCGGGTTGTCCGGCAGGTCGGCAAAGTTGACAGCCTTGGCCTCAAACAGACCCATCAGCTCCTCGAAGGTCAGGACGAAGTCTACCTCACTGCGGACGGAACGGCGGCTGGCCTCCAGCTTCTTGGCGGCGCAGGGGCCGATAAAGCAGATACGGGCGTTGGGCTTTTCCTTCTTGATGAGGCGGGCGGTCAGGACCATGGGGGTCATGGCCATGCTGATGCACTCGGCCTGCTGGGGGAACAGCTTCTTAGCCATCACGCTCCACGCAGGGCAGCAGGACGTACCCATGAACGGGATCTTGGCGGGAACCTCTTCCATGAAGTCCTTCGCCTCGTCGATGGTGCACAGGTCGGCACCGATAGCGACCTCGGCCACATCGGCAAAGCCCAGCTGACGCATGGCCTCCTTCAGCTTGGAGGGGGTCATGCCGGGGAACTGGTTGATGAAGGCGGGGGCCACGATGGCAACGACCTCATCACCGCGCTTGATGGACTGGATCAGCTGGAAGATCTGGCCCTTGTCAACGATAGCGCCGAACGGGCAGTTGACCAGGCACATGCCGCAGGAAACGCACTTATCGTAATCGATCTCGGCACGGCCATGCTCGTCGGAGTGGATGGCACCCATGCCGCAGGCCGCGGCGCAGGGGCGCTCGGTCTTGACGATGGCGCTGTAAGGGCAGCTGTTGACGCAGCGGCCGCACTTGACGCAGAGGCTCTGGTCAATGTGGCTCTTGCCGTTGCGGAAGCTGATGGCGTGCTTCGGGCAGACCTCCTGGCAGGGGTGCGCCAGGCAACCCTGGCACATGGCCGTGACCTTGATGACCTTCTCCGGGCAGGCGTTGCAGGCAAACTTGATGACATTGATCAGCGGCGGCTCGTAGTACTTGTCCGCAATAACGCTGTGCTCCAGACCCTCGCTGGCGGGCACGCTCTCATCCAGCGGACGCAGGGACATGCCCATGGCCAGACGGACGCGCTCGGAGATGATGGCTCTCTCCAGGAAGATGCTGCTGCGCAGAGATTTTTCCTCACCGGGAATGATTTTGAAGGGCAGCTCACGCATCAGCTTTTCGTAGTCGGAAAGCTCGTTGACCTCATAGGCCATGCGGGCAACCTCAGTGAACACCTTGCGACGGATATCCGTTACGGGGGTGTAAATGCCTCTCATTGTAATTGCTCCTTTGTTTTGCTCTGTTTGCTCCAAAAGTGACGTGTCAGCGGGTGCACCCGCTCCTGTTAAAATTTTACCAAAAATCCATACTTTTTGCAAGAGGGCAGGCAACAAAAAACAGGAAAATCTCTGTAAAATCCAGAGATTTCCCTGCAGAATGGATGCAATATCTCTTGCGGCGCGGCGGCATCCCCGGCTTGCAGGGGCGGATGCCTGCATCCGCCCGCGGGTCGATGCAAGCATCGCCTCCTACATTGAGCATGAATAACGGCGTTGCAACAATCAATATAAATCAAACGATCTCCGCCCTGCACCGTTTCCCGTCCCAGGCACCCAGCGTGACCTCCACAATGTCGCCGGTCTTGTGCCCGGGTGCGCTGACCAGCACAGGCAGGTACTGCTTCGTGTAGCCGGTGAACATCGTGGCGGACAGCGGCGTTTCCAGCAGCACGCTGGCTTTGCAGCCCTGCATAGCGGCTGCTTCGGCAGCGCGTACCTCCTCCACAGCGGCGGTCATGCGGCGGCTGCGGGCCTCCTTCTCGTGCTCGGGCAGCTGGTCGGCAAAGTCGTAGGCTGCCGTGCCTTCGCGGCGGGAGTAGGGGAACACATGCACCTTCAAAAACCTCATTCCCGTCACAAAGGCCATGCTGGCTTCAAAGTCATCCTCCGTCTCGCCGGGGAAGCCTACGATGACATCGGTGGTAAAGCTGACGTTGTCCGCACCGAATGCCGCGCGCAGCTTGGCTGCAATATCGGCGTACTGGGCCGTCGTGTAGGGGCGGCGCATGGCGCGCAGCGTCTTGTCACAGCCGCTCTGCAGGCTTAAATGGAACTGCGGGCAGAGCTTCTTTACGGCGGCCATGCGGCGGATGTCGTCATCGTGCAGCATGTCGGGGTCAAGGCTGCCCAGCCGGATGCGCTCAATGCCGGGCACCTCGGCGGCTTTTTCAATCAGCTCTACCAGGCTCGTACCGCTGTCGGTGCCGTAGCTCGGCAGGCTGATGGCCGTCAGCACGACCTCCTTATACCCGGCGTCGGTCAGGCGGCGCAGCTCCTCCAGCACGCTCGCCTCATCGCGGCTGCGCACCGGACCGCGGGCGCGCGGAATAACGCAGTAGGCGCAGCGGCGGTTGCAGCCGTCCTCGACCTTGACAAAGGCGCGGGTGTGCTCGGCAAACTTATCCATGGGCAGCTCTTCAAAGCGCTCGCCCTTCTCGTGGGGGCGGATGTCGATGACGCGCTCCTCCTCACCGTTCAGCACCTTCTGCACGTCGGTCAAAATCGCGTGACGGTTGCCAGAGCCGGTCACAACGTCCGCCTCGGCGATCTCGGCGGCCTCGTCCGGGAACGCCTGCGGGTAGCACCCTGTCAGCACGGTCACCGCGCCGGGGTTCTCGCGCTTGGCACGGCGCAGCCATTTGCGGCTCTTCTGGTCGCCGAAGTTCGTCACGGTGCAGCTGTTGACGATGTAGACATCCGCACCTTCTTCATTGGAGACAACGGTGTAGCCGTTTTCCTCAAACAGCTGGGCCAGCGCGCCCGTTTCATTCTGGTTTACCTTGCAGCCCAAGGTGTAAAAAGTTACCCGCATGGTGTACGATTCCTTTGCTTTTATAAATAGTAGACATATATGATTTATTATAATAGAATCCGGCCAAAAGCGCAATACTAATTCCGCACAGAGCAGCATATCGTAGTACAAAAGCGATTTTCGCCGGAGGTGTGCTGCCATGAAAAAACGTGCCGTGACCCTGCTGCTCTGCCTGGTGCTGGTAGTGCTTTCGCTGCTGCGCGGGTTTGCCGCGTCCGCTGCGGGCATCATCCCGGCGACCAACGCCGACTTTGACGTGCCCTGCGCGGCAGCCATCCTGATCGACGAGGACTCCGGCACGGTGCTCTATGAGAAAAACGCCGATGCCCGGCGCCCGATTGCCTCCATCACCAAGGTCATGACACTGCTGCTGGCGTTTGAGGCCCTCGAGGCGGGCAAGATACACCTTGACGATTTTGTCCCCGTCAGTGAGCACGCCTACCACATGGGCGGCAGTCAGATCTGGCTCGAGCCCGGCGAGCAGATGACGCTGGACGACATGCTCAAAGCCATCTGCATTTCCAGCGCCAACGACGCCGCGGTGGCCGTGGCTGAGTATGTCGGCGGCAGCGAAACCGCTTTTGCGGAGATGATGAACGTCCGCGCGTATGAGCTCGGCATGACGAATACCCATTTTGTCAACGCCTGCGGGCTGGACGAGGCAGGGCACCTTTCCACCGCGCGGGATGTCGCCCTGATGAGCCGCGAAATGCTTCTGCACCACACCGAGGTGCGGGACTACTGCTCGATCTGGATGGATACACTGCGCGGCGGCGCGACCCAGCTCGTCAACACCAACAAGCTGCTCAAAAGCTACCGCGGCATCACGGGGCTGAAAACCGGCACCACCGGCCAGGCGGGCGTCTGTATCTCCGCCAGCGCCGAGCGCGACGGCCTGCGGCTGATCGCTGTTGTGCTGGGCTCTGCGTCGGGCAAGGAGCGCTTCCAGGCAGCCAGTACGCTGCTGGATTACGGCTTTGCCCACTATGAGAGCGCAGCCGCCGCGCTGCCCGGCGACGCGCCGCAGACGCTGCCCGTGGAGCACGGCACGGCAGCGACAGTCCCGCTGAACTACGAAAGCCCCGGACACTGCCTGATGCCCAAGGGCGAGGGCGGCACCCTGGAAGCCGTCGTCGAACTGCCCGCGTCGCTGTCTGCGCCCGTCGCGGCGGGGGAACAGGTGGGCCGCATTAAGATACTGCATCAGGGCACGGAAATGTGCAGTTATCCCATCACAGCAGCACAGAACGTTGATGCGTTAAGTTTCCGCTATTGCCTCCGCCTTCTTGCCCAAAGCCTGCTTCTCCGGAATTGAATTTGTGCAAATTTCATGAAAAAGCCGAAAAAAGACCCCTACTTTTGCTTGACAATACCGACGTAAAACGGTATCATGGGGATATAAAATCATAAAGGAGGAGCTAAAGATGGCTGTTTCTTTTAACGGCAAGCATCTTGCAAAATTCATCCGTCCTGAAGAATATGAGGCAATCTATCCGCAGGTCGAGTTGGCCCACAATCAGCTGGAATCCAAAACGGGTGCCGGCAATGATTTTCTGGGCTGGCTGGACCTGCCTGTTACTTATGACAAGGAAGAGTTTGCCCGCATCAAGGAGGCTGCGCAGAAGATCCGCTCGGATTCTGATGTGCTGCTCGTCGCCGGTATCGGCGGTTCTTATCTGGGCGCACGTGCTGTGGTCGAGGCCGTTAAGGGCCTGTACCACAATGAGGTTGACGGCGGCCTGAAGATTTATTTCTGCGGCAACACCATCAGCCCCACGGCCCTGAACGACATCATCAAGCTGACGAAGGGCAAGCGCTTCTCGATCAACGTCATCTCCAAGTCCGGCACCACCACCGAGACCGCGCTCGCGTTCCGCGTGCTGCGCAAGCTGCTTGAGGATTCTGTCGGCGCCGAGGAGGCCAACAAGCGCATCTACGCCACGACGGACCGCGCCAAAGGCACGCTGAAGCAGCTGGCAACCGAGCAGGGCTGGCCGACCTTCGTCGTTCCCGACGACGTCGGCGGACGCTACTCCGTCCTGACTGCTGTCGGCCTGCTGCCCATTGCCTGCGCCGGTATCGACATCGACGAGCTCATGCAGGGCGCTGTCGATGGCCGCGAGAAGTTCGGCAAGCTGTCCCCGGACAACGACGCCTACCGCTACGCCATGACCCGCAACATCCTGTACCGCAAGGGCAAGAGCGTTGAGACGCTGGCCTGCTTCGAGCCTGACTTCACGATGATGAACGAGTGGTACAAGCAGCTGTTCGGCGAGAGCGAGGGCAAGGACCAGAAGGGCCTGATGCCGACCTCCTGCATCTTCTCCACCGACCTGCACTCCATGGGCCAGTTCCTGCAGGACGGCGCACGCATCATGTTCGAGACCTACGTCGACGTCAAGCACACCCGCGACGACTTCTATATTGAGGAGCTTGAGGGCAACTTTGACGGCCTGAACTTCCTGGCCAACCAGAATATGAGCGTTGTCAACCGCAAGGCGATGGAGGGCACGATTCTCGCCCACACCGACGGCGGCGTGCCGCTGGGCCTGATCGAGGTCGACAGCCTGTCCGCCCACGATGTCGGTGAGCTGATCTACTTCTACTGGCGTGCCTGCGCCGTCTCCGGCTACCTGCTGAGTGTCAATCCGTTCGACCAGCCCGGTGTTGAGAGCTACAAGAAGAATATGTTCGCGCTGCTGGGCAAGCCCGGCTATGAGGACCGCAAGGCTGAGCTGGAGGCCGCGCTGAAAGACTAAAGGAACTACGCGCACTGCGCGCTGACGAATATAAGGAGGTAACCCCCTATGCTGAAACTGATTGTTGGAACCAAAGGCTCCGGTAAGACCAAGACCATGATCGATATGATCGACAAAGCCGTCAAGACCACCTCCGGCAACATTGTTGTCATTGAAAAGTGCATGAAGCTCACCACCGAGATCAACCACTCCGCCCGTCTGGTAGACGTTGACGAGTACGGCGTTGCCGGTGCTGATATGCTGTACGGCTTTGTGGCAGGCGTGCTGGCAGGCAACTACGATATTACCGAGCTGTTCCTCGACGGCATCCTGCGCATCACCGACCACGATATGGCCGCTGCCGCCAAGGTCCTGAACGCCATCGACAAGATCACCTCCAACATCGAGGTCGTCGTCACGGTTTCTGCCAATGCGGCTGACCTGCCGGAGGACCTGAAGAAGTTCGTCATCTGAACCTTCTGAACCGCAAAAATTGAGATTTCGGGGCGGGAAAGTGCTTCCCGCCCCGATTTTCTGCGGAAAATCCAAAAAAATCTCAACTTTTTGTGTTTTACAGGTTGACAAGACCCTTTCGCTTGTGTATACTATTTAAGCAACCTTTTGAGGTGTACTATGCAATTTGATATTCGTTCTTTTCTGGAGAGTGGCCGCAAGCCGTTTGAGGCGCATTTTGAGGCTGATTTCTCCAAGGCGGATTTCGGGGGGTACAGCGTAAACACCCCGGCAGTATGTGACTTTACGGCGACGCTGACCGAAGACGGCGCAGAGTTGCTCTTGTGTGTAAGGGCTCATATTGATGCCGAGTGCGCGCGTTGCCTGGAGCCGCTGACCCGGGATTACGATTTTACACGCGAATACTTCGTGCGGGATCGTGATTTGGAGGATCCGGATTTTGAACTGCCGTGCAATGAGAACGGTTGTCTCGACCTCGAGGAGCTCGCCTATCAAGAGCTGATTTTTGAGGTGCCCGCAGTGCTGCTGTGCAGTGCTGATTGTCAAGGTCTATGCCCCATCTGCGGCAAGAAGAAGGCGGCAGGGTGTTCCTGCCAACCGGCAGACAATGCTGCCCCTGCAGATGCAAGGCTTAGCATATTAAAACAACTATTAAGTTGAATTTCACCAAGGAGGTGTCCGATTATGGCTATCGTACCCAAGAGAAAGCATTCTCAAGCCCGCCGCGATAAACGTCGCTCTAATGTCTGGAAACTGGAGGCGCCTACGCTGGTGAAGTGCCCGCAGTGTGGCGAACTGAAGGTTCCCCATAAGGTTTGCGGCAAGTGTGGCTACTACAAAGGCCAGGAAGTCATCAAGAAAGAGGCGTAAGTCTCTTGCGTGGGGAGGGCGATGCCTTCCCCATTTTTTATTGTTGTGTTATTTTTAACGAAAGGGGGCCTGCCGCATGCCTTTGTATGTAACCAAGATCGACGAGGGATCACCCGCGCAAAAGTTGGGGCTATCCTTAGGCTGTGCTTTGCTGGCCGTTGACGGCCACCCCCTGAACGATGCGCTGGACTATCAGTTCTACACCACCCCGGCCGCATTCTCGCTGGATGTATGCGAGAACGAGCAGCACCGTACCATCCAGGTGCAAAAAGGGGAGTATGAACCCTTAGGCTGCAACTTCAAGACCTATCTGGGCGATGAAAAGCACAGCTGCTCCAACCATTGCATGTTCTGCTTCATCGACCAGCTGCCGCCCGGCATGCGCGCCCCGCTGTATTTTAAGGATGACGACGAGCGCCTGTCCTTCCTGTTTGGCAACTATATTACGCTGACCAACCTGACGGACCACGAGATTGACCGCATCATCCAGATGCACATCAGCCCGATCTTCGTCTCGGTACACACCACCAACCCGGAGCTGCGGGTGCGGATGCTGGCCAACAAACGCGGCGGCGAGGTATTAAAATACCTGCCCAAGCTGGCTACCGGCGGCATCGAGCTGAATTGTCAGCTGGTTCTCTGCCGCGGCATCAACGATGGCGACGAGCTGCGCCGCACATTGACCGACCTGCTGGCGCTGCGCCCCCAGG
>ERZ772865.1432-NODE-1432-length-23917-cov-5.186531_pt1 | contig 23917 bp, 19 predicted proteins | sample MGYA00512133_ERZ772865 | MGnify/ENA primary metagenome ERZ772865 (study PRJEB29015, sample SAMEA2737722) | human gut metagenome | biome: human gut; feature: human-associated habitat; material: faeces | place: China | collected 2012 ...
ACTCAATAATGACGTCGAACTTGCTGCTGGCGCTGAGAGCGTAGCCCGCGCGGGCGATGAGGTCGCGGGTCTCGTCCAAATCCAGCTCCAAAGCGATGGCGAAGGCAATGGCCGTGGTTTTGGAGGGTTTGTAGTACGGATTATTTCGGATTTTGGAGAACAGCTTGCGGTCAACGTTGGCCTTTTTATAGATCTCGGAGTCCTTTTTTCCGCTTTTGTCAATGAGCTTCAGCAGGGTCTCCGAGAAACCGGCATCCAGATGCGCCAGAAGATCGTCCAGCCCGCCGACGAACGAGGGCGCCATCATAGGCATGGACTTTGCTTCCTCGCAGACGGCCTTTCCACGGCTTCCGAAAATGCTCATACTGCGTCGGCGTTCACTTATGACGTCGGCGTGTATGTCTACATAGTGGTCATCGATATATTCGGCGATATCGGCAAACAGCTTGCCGCTGATCTGGTAGGACTTACGGTCGAAAATGACCAGATAGACCGTCATATCGTTGTTCAGCAGAAATTCCCCAATGGTGTCCACCGCCACCCGAAGCGCCTGATCTTTGGGATAGCCGTAGACGCCGGAGGAAATCAGCGGAAAAGCCACCGTCTCACAGTCGTGCGCCTTCGCCAACGCAAGGCTCGTCCGGTAGCAGGAGACGAGCTGTTCCCGCTCGCCGTGCGTGCCGCCGTGCCACACGGGACCGACGGTGTGGATCACATATTTGCAGGGCAGACGATACGCCCCCGTGATTTTGGCGTTGCCGGTCTTGCAGCCGCCCAGCGTCCGGCACTCGGCCAGCAGCTCCGGCCCCGCCGCACGGTGGATGCAGCCATCCACGCCGCCTCCGCCCAGCAGGGATTCCTTCGCCGCGTTGACGATGGCGTCCACGCTCATTTTCGTAATGTCATTGCGAACAATTTCAAGAGGCATGGTTCTATCCTTCAATTTCTATCATTTAAAATCAAGTCAATGCACCGTTGTTCTCCAGCTTTTCCACTTCGGACAGCTCTTCCCAATCCTCACGATTTCCGCACCTGCGAAGGTAATCGTGGCCGCCGTCCACAGCGCAGGAGCCGCAACTGCAAAACTTAAAATCATGGACGGTTTTACTCTCGATGATATCTCCGCATTTCTTACATCTGATTGCGTTCCTGATAATTCTCGGCATAATCATTCCCTCTTTAGCGCATTTTTGATTTTCTCTTTTTCCCCGCTGCCATCTGTACGGAGGCGCAGGAGCGGAACGGCGCACTTCTCCAGAATGGAGTTCTTCTTTATATCTCGTTCTGCCTGCTTGCTCCCCGCTTCGTGAAAGCCAGTCCCGTCTACTTCAATCGCCAGCATAGGCTGCTTATCCATCTGATTGAACAGCAGAAAATCCACATGGGTCAGCGGATTCCGAGCATATTTGCGTTCTTCCTCTGTCAGTGGCTCATAGTTCTTCACCAGCGTCGCAAGAGAAAGATGCACTGCACAACCGATAGAGGAAAACGCCTCCTCAGACAACACCTCTTGAATCACAGAGTACATGAGATTCTCGGAATCGTACTCCGATACTCGCTTATGTTTTTGCAGATATGCTCTGCGTTGCTCGGCATAGCCCTGATAGAGCATATCGAATACGGAGTAGACCTGACTCTGGATAACCTCAAAATTGTTATATTCGATGTACCGCGTTAGGTCGCCGTAGTTGGTCTGGTCATTGCGCGGATCCTGCGATGTGATCACCGCCAGCGAATGAACCGCGCGGGAAACCGCCACATTCAGCATATGGGGATCATCCACAAAATCTGTGATGACATTGTCGACCGAAGTCAGAATGATTGCATCCTGCTCCCGCCCCTGAAACTTGTGGACGGTGTCCACCTCATAAGTATCTCCCAACTGCTTGCGGATGGCTGTCACCTGATCCCGATATGGTGTGATAATACCGATGCTCTGGAAATTTTGCTGATGCAGCCGCGGAAGTACCTCCCGCTGAATGACGTCGATCTGGCGCTGATTGATATGTCCACGGGCGTGGTTGCCGGCAGTTGTCCGGTACATGGTCAATACATCCGGCTCATCATGATCCTTCGTCATAACGATCAGTTGCCCGTGGTAGAACTTCCGGTTGCAGAAGTTGATGATTTTTGGGTGGCAGCGGTAGTGTTCCCGCAGCAGCGTAGCAGGTGCGTCCTGCCATATTTCCAACGCAGAGGACAGCAGGCTGTGCGTAGAAAAGCGATACCGCTCATCCAAGGAATACTTTTGCCAAATGGCATCGCTGGTGCGAATATCATCCTCTGTCAGCACATTGGGGAGTTGCTTTAAGTCCCCAACAATCACGATATTCCTTGCGCAGGATAAGGCCAAAACGCCAGTAGCTAAATCGACCTGTGAGGCTTCATCCACGATCAAGTAATCATAGATATGTTCAATGCTCAGCGTTCCCTTAATGGAATAGGTCGTGCTGAGCACCACCGGGTACTCACGGGTGAACTCCACAGAATTCCGGCGGAAATCATTCTTTTCAAAGCACTGTCTATTATTCCGCCAATGATACCGTGTTGCCAGCTCCGCCCGAAACAGCCGCAGGGACTTCTGTGTGAGCTCATCCATCTTCGCATTGAAAGCGTAGCGCTCCAGCTTTCGGTTCAATTCCTGCTTTTCGGCCTCCAGTTCCCGCCTCTTTACCGAATAAAACTGACTTTGCAAATAGGGAATGGCCAGCTCTGGGGAACGGAGGAACAATTTGAGTGCATTGCGGTTGAATCAGAACATGATGGAGAGTTTTTGCAAAAGTCCTAAGCGGCTTTCGCGCTCTGCGTGTTGTTCAAATTCCATCCAGAGCGCAAGGATCTTCTGCGAGGACAGCTTGTCCAGGCTCTCTGTCGGTGCGTCGCTATATGTCGCGTAATATTCCTCGAAATAGTGCTGTTCCGGATTCAGCTGCAAAAATTCCTGCTCAATTTCCGCAATGCGGTTCTTGGCGTTGAGCATTTCATTTAGCTCTTTGGAAAGCGCAGTTGTTTCCTGATCCAACTGCTGCCGTTCCTCCGGCAGCATCTCCCAATCGCTCATATTCGGATAGGCGCCTGTCTGTGCATCCAGAAACCCCTCTTTGTTGGCAAGGCTGCCGAGAAACGCAGTCAGAAAAGCTGAATTTTTCTTCTCCAGCTTTTCCACAACATTACGCGTTGCGGAATTGTTGTTGGAGACAACCGCCACGGTTTTTCCACTGCGGACAACATTGGCGATGATATTCAGGATCGTCTGTGTCTTTCCAGTACCCGGAGGCCCCTGAATGATGCTGATTTTGGAGGAAAGCGCCCGCTCCACCGCCAGCTTCTGGCTCTGGTTCAGGCCAAACGGATAGATCACCGCCTCCGGCATCTGGGGTGCTTTGACTTCCTTCTGCGGTGCAAGATAGCTTGCCAGCACGGTATCCTCGCTGACCTGCTGGATCTTGTCATACTGCACGCTTAGAATGTTGATACCGTTTTCCGCCACCAGACTGATTGCAGCGGCAGTCTCCTTGAAATATTGGAATGTTTCTTGATTTTTACCGTCTGTCAGGCAATTTTGCTGGAACTGCACTTCGCTCCTACGGAATGATAAATCTCTCTTTCCGTTGCGGACAATACGATAATACCCACCGAAGTCGAGAATCTCATCAATTCCGCTGATGGTTTGCCCGTTTACGGTGACAATCACCCGTGCAGGGTCGATTTTCTTTTGCAGAGGCAGGATCTCCACATTACTGCTCTGAAAGCTGTATGTCTTATTGGGCGCACTGGTATAGACGACCTCGCACTTTCCGTTGCGGAACTGAAAGTTCGCAACCGAGTCCGTCTGGTCTTTTCCTTTTATGATGATTAAGTGCTTTCGTGCGTCCATAGGCATCTCCCCATCAATTCAACTCTCAACTCATAAGTTGCGAGTTATTTCATCACTCGTTCAAGAAGCGTCTGATAGCTGTCCACGACATCATAAACCACATTTCCGTTACTTATTGCTTTGAAATGTTCTCTTGCGCAGTGGATTTTGGATTCCTCAATGAGCCGGAGCTGCATAGAGGACATAGAGCCTTTTGTTTCGGCAACAAAATAGATGTGTTTGACGCTACCTTCATAGAAAGCAATCGCCCAGTCTGGATTATAATGCCCCACCGGTGTTGCAATATAGAAGCTGTCCGGCAGCTTCACATAAACTGCAACGTCTGCGTTCGTGTCCAGATCGGTCGCAAAATCTCGTTCGTTTGTAGAATCATACACGGTATGGTCGTATAGATGTCGCTGCGCCTTCATCGCGTTCGTTCCGAGCTTGCCCTTGATGGTCGGTTCGGTAAAGATGTCCGTATCGTAATGCTCATCCAGCACGTTGTAGGTAATATGCTGAATAATTGCAGTAGCTTTTTCATCATTGATCAGGGCGGCTGCTTTGATAATGAACTCTTCCGGATTGAATTTGAACTGCTCAAAAACGGGTTTCTCAATGCCTGTCAGAATTGCAACAACTGCTTTTCGTGTCAAACCGGTCTCTCCGACCAGCTTGCCGATTAAATCATACTTTACGCTGCTGTTGGTGCGAATCTGCTTCCGACTATCATAAGTAGACGACTTTGATTTCGAGAATGCACTTCCGTCAAGGAGAGAATCCTTCGACTTGATCTCATCCATTGCGCCGGTTTCAACCTTGAAGAATATCTTCGGCACATGAAGGCTCTGGTTGAGCGATGCGATGGCTTTCTTCACAAGTTCATCCGTATCAAAGTCCACCACATATACGGATTTCGGACTGATGCGCTTCCAGAGAGCTTTGAACTCCGGCATGGCGAGCTTATCGGGATCAACTTGTAGCTCCACGTTCTTGTCACGGGCGTTCTCCGGTTGCATGGCACGGCTATCATAAACGGAATCAAGGATCTTAATCACAGCATCACGGCTATCGCCAACTTCTTCAGCAACTTGAATTGCACCGTTTGCTTTGTCGGTATAATATTTATCGGTCAGTACACCCTTCTTGTCGATATAGCCGTTGACAATTAAATCAAAGAAAATCGCCTGAGCTGTATCGCCGTCCACGACCTGCTCGTTACCTCTGGCGTCCACAATGACCTTACCCTTGAACAGATCAGCGGTAACAGACACAGGGCGTCCGGCAACTGCATCGGCAAGCTCAGTCTGCAAGCCCTTTGCGAAGCTGTCATAGCTCTCGCTGGCGATGACGGTCAGAACGTTGATGGACTGCACATCATTTCCAAGCACGTTGGCGTCCATGCGCTCGCCGTCCTGATTGACGCACAGGCGCAGACCGCGACCGACCTCTTGCCGCTTGCGAACCTCGCTGCTGCTTTGTTTCAGTGTGCAAATCTGGAACACATTCGGGTTGTCCCAGCCTTCACGCAGTGCGGAATGAGAGAAAATGAAACGCACAGGAGACTTTTTCGGATCGCGATCCAGAAGCAGCTCCTTGTTCTTCATAATCAGGTCATAGGCGTCAATATCGTCGGACGTACCCTCCTTCTTGTCGGAGAGCTTGCTGTCGGTCATTTTGCCCTTTTTGTCAACGGAAAAATAACCTGCGTGGGTATCATGGGCGGAAATCGCATCCAGATAGCGGATGTAGTCCTCGTCCCCAATTTCCCGCTGCATGGAGCTGAGAATGTCGTTGTATTCTTCCTCGAACATATCCGCATAGATGCCGTTGAACGGATGCCCCGCCTCATCATACTGCTTGTACTTTGCAACCTTGTCGATGAAGAACAGGGACAGGACTTTGATGCCCTTATGGAAAAGCTGATGTTCCTGCTCCAAGTGAGAAAGAATTGTCTCGCGGATCTGAATGCGCCGAAGCTGGTCTTCGCTGATCTTGCCGATGACGTCACCGGCAAAGATTTTGACGCCGTTCAGGAACTCCACGGAGTTATCGCGTCCGTCGATGGACTTGACCACAAAGCCGACTTTGTACTCGTCCAGATTGCCGGAATTGTCATAAAGATTATAACCGATTCCGACTGTTGCCGTTTTCTTGCGGATACCGGACGCACCCTTGCAATCAAACTGAATGGTTGCCGTCGGGTCGGCTTTGGAAAGATTGATGCTTTCCAGATAGACGAATCCCTCGGTTGCCGTGCTGCCGGACTCAGTGATGCCCTTGACGGCGATTTTCTTGACCAGCCGCTTGTTGTACGCTTCCATTGCGTCAAGGCGATAGACCATGTTATAGATGCTGTCTGCCTTATGGGTTGCGGAGTAGCGCAGCGTCAGCAGCGGAGAAAAAAGTTTCAGATTTTTCTTGGCAGCAGGTCCCTCAACAGACTGCGGCTCGTCAATTATCAAAATAGGGTTTGTTTTGGCGATGATGTCGATTGGGCGACGGGAGCGGAAATTATCAAGTTTTCTGAATATAATTGCTGCATTTTTATCCGCTCTTTTGCCTCTTTCCAGCTTTTCATTCGCATCAACAGATTTGTTGAATGCTTGCACATTGATGATCATGACATTGATGGCGCTGTCCGACGCAAAGCGGTCAATTTCCGTAAGCTGTGCGGAGTTGTAGATGAAGAAACGAATCTTCTTGCCGTATTCCTCCGCGAAATGTTCCTGCGTCACCTGAAAAGACTTATAGACGCCCTCACGGATGGCAATGCTCGGCACGACCACGATGAATTTGCTCCAACCATAATGCTTGTTCAACTCGTACATGGTCTTGATGTAGGTATAGGTCTTGCCGACGCCTGTTTCCATCTCAATGGTCAGATTGTAGCGTCCTTCCAGTTTTTCGGACGGTTTGATCTGATTGGTGCGCTGTACCTTTTGCAGATGCTCCAAAATCAGCTTGTCGGAAAGCTCCGGCACGATACGTTCATTCCGCCAGCCGGTAAAATCGTCCATCGTTGCGATTGCTTGCTGCTCACCATCTTCAAGACCACGATCCATCATATAGGTCGGCGTAAGGTACGGCTGTCCGGCAAAGACGTCAACGACCGCTTTTGCCGCATCTGCCTGAAATTTTTGGTGTTTGAATTGGAGTTTCATAACTGATGCTCCTTGGTTTTCTTTTGGATCATTTTCAAATTGATTTCCTTACATTTTTCACGGTTTTCATGAAACCTCTGCTCAATCTCATTGTTTGATTCCGCTTTAGTCGCAGGAAGTAAATCCGCATTATAGTAAGAAAACATTGTATGAACCGCTGCATTTGCAAAAGCCGCTAAAAAGCGAGATTCTATCGCAGGTACAGGTTTTCCCTCAAATGCGTAGCGCCAGTCAACGAAGGCGTTTGAGAGCAAAATAAGCTCATCGAGTCCTTTTTCGGAGCCCGCATACTCCGGTGCCTTTTCGATTAAGTATGCCCACAGTTCCTGTTGAAAGGATTTCGGAAGCATCTGAAAAAGAATTAGCAAGTTGTGCTCTTTTCCATATTCAATTTGGTTTTTAGCTAAAATTGCCTTGAGTGCTAATTCGACAGAAAATGCGCCGTTTACAACTAAAGGGGCAAAAAGCAAAAGCAGCGTATCTGAATCATCCCGGCTTAGTTGGTCAAGTGCTATATATGCGTTATAAAATGCCTTTGCTTGATAGACTAACAAGTCGGCGTTCATCAGATCACCCTCACGCGCTTGGTGATGTCGCCCGCGTCCTCCGGCATATAGAGCTTGAAAATCTCGAACACGTTGATTTTCTCCGGGCTGGATGCAAAGCCGGAATCCCGGAAGACGGCGCGGAGCGGTTTACGCTGTGCGATCTCCTTGACCACGCTTTCGGGAATGTTCGTGTCAAAACAGGCGATCAGGTCGCCGTCATTGTAGGTATGGACGGTGCAGCCGTCGATTTGCTCGGACTTGTACGGCAGGGACAGCGGCAGCCCCCAGTCGATCAGGCAGCCGAACAGCAGGTCGAGGTCGGTGCGGTCATCCTTGATGTTGGATTCCAGACCAGCGAGCATCCCCTGATTGTAGTCATCCGGCGCATAGTAGACGTCCTTCATGTTGGTATCGTCCAGCTTGAGGACACGGAAACCGATATCGAGGTCCTGCGTGGTCATGGGGCTTTCGGACTTGATCTTATCCCCGGCGCGGCGGATGCGCTCCTTGCCGATTTCGCAGATGTTATGTGGAACGCCGATGGTGTCCAACAAATTCACTGCATTTTGGGCAACCTTCTTGGCTTTTTCAGAGGCTTCTTTCTGAGGATCAATCGTTTCGGGAAGTTGGACAAGAATGAACTTACGATGCTTATTCTGCTCAGCGTCCGCTAAGAACATCGCGTGTGCTGTTGTAGCCGAGCCGGAAAAGAAGTCCAAGATAATGTCTCCGTCATCAGTCCCGCAGAACTGGATAATTCGCTGAATAATCTCTTCGTCCTTCGGGTTTTCAAATACTTTGTCGCCCATAAGTGTCGCCAGACGCTTAGAAGCAGCGCGTCCATCTTTGTAGAAGACACTATACGGAACGCTGTATTCTCTATCTTTCAGATAAGATTTTAAGGTCGGAACACCGTTTTCATCCTTTCCAAATTCAACCCGCCCTTGTACAATCCACTCTTTCATAGTTGCTTCATTTGTTAACCATCCACGCGAGGGAATCTTAACCGGCTTCTGTGTAACAGGATGCAGAACCTGATATTTAGGTCCGCCGCCTCCGGGCCAAGAAATATTATCTGCAAAAAAGATTCCGTTCTTATCAACACGACAGTAATGGGAATGATCTTTTGCTGGGTGACCATCTGGCAGGGATTTATACCAACCTTTTAACTCTTTTTCTATCGAATTGCAGTCTTCCCCATATACTTTTTTCAAACGTTCATATTCAGCATAAATGTCAGAAAGCCCCTGTTTCTTTTCCCGCCACAGGATTTTATGATCCTTCACCCATAGTGCGTCCTTGAAATAGCACAGGATGTACTCATGTGAGACCGAAATGTACTTGGAGTCATTTTTCCTGCCAGCAGACCAAATAAGCTCTGCGATAAAATTGCTCGCACCGAACACTTCATCACAAATCGCTTTAAGAGTGTTTACCTCATTTTCATCAATGCTGATGAAAATAACACCATCAGGAGTCAGGAGGTTTCTCGAAAGCAGCAATCGAGAGTAAATCATTGAGCACCAGTCCGAATGAAATCTGCCGTTGGTATCTGTATTCTTGAACATTCTATTCCCAGTGTCATCTGTTGCTCCGCTTTCTTCGGAATACTCCTCTGAGGACATAGCAAAATCGTCGCGATAAAGGAAGTCATTTCCAGTGTTGTACGGCGGGTCAATATAGATCATCTTGACTTTGCCGAGATAGCTTTCCTGCAAGAGCTTGAGGACTTCCAGATTATCGCCCTCGATGTAGAGGTTTTCGGTGGTATCCCAGTCCTTGCTCTCCGCCATGCAGGGGCGCAGGGTCTTACGGATTGGCTTGTTGGCTTCCACGATTGCCGCCTTCTTGCCGACCCATGTGAACTCGTATGCCTCGTCTCCGTCCACCACGTCCGGCGAGAGCATCTGTTTCAGCAGTTCAAAATTGACCGCCCGCTTGTACACCTTCTTCTCCGGCGTGCTGTGTTCCTCGTCCAGCATCTCCGTGACGCAGTTCGGAAACAGGGCAGCAATGCGGTCTATGTTCTGCGCCGTTATGTCCGGCGATTCCATGCGTAGCTTATCCATTCGGTTTATCCTCCTCATTATCTTGCTGGGCGTCACTACCATTTGACAATAGTCCAAACTCTATTTCAGATAGCCTTTGCTGTAATTCTGTTACGGCAGGGGGGATTTCGATTTTGTATGATGCAATCTGTTTTGTAATGTCGTTTATGGCTCTCATTGCTGGAGCCATATCACTCTGCACTGCGGCAATCTTGCTCAGATTGGCAATAGCAGCTGTCACTTCGGGCTTCAAAGTGTATTCACCCATCGCAAGCCGTCCAATCTGAGACAAGGATTTTGACACTTCCGGGTTAATAATAGGCTGGTTTGATACAATCCCCTTCAATGCCTCAGATGCAGCAAGCAAGCTGCTTGTGTCAATCGGAGAATGTAAAGCTGCCAAAGCTGAACTTAGTGTGTTATTAAAATCTGTGGATGTAACTTCGGTGTTTGTTTCTTTCGCACCAATTAGTTTTCCAATGGCTGAATCCAGTTCTGTATTCACTTTCTTAAAAAGCTTGTGTGCCTTGTTGAATTGCTCATAGTCTATATTGTGAGCATGCATTACATCGTTTCTGTAGTTGCGAATTTCGGAAAATGAGCTGCAAAGTGTCTCTACGCAGTCATCTCCCAGAAGAAGCGTCCACAATCTATTTTCATCTAATTTGTTGATAGCATCCAGCAGTTCAGCTCGCGTAAACTGCCATGACAATGTTTTGTTAATCGTTTCTTTTGCCTTTTTGACAAATGCCGCATCCGAAAAGAGCGTTTCAAAAATGTTCCCAAGCTCCTGTTCTTCCAATCCCACAATTACTTTTTGAGAATTTTCATCGCCATGAAGTGAACTTGCAAGATACAGAAGCTTTCGCAGTTTTCGTTCGAATTCATTTACTATTGGATACAATGCTTTGTTAAAATAAGCGGAGCATTCGTTTGCGAGAACTGTAGGTCTGTAATTTTCGCACACTTTCCTGTTGAGCGGGTCAAGAATTTTTGCCGCTTCCATACTTTCGCCAGGAACACTTATCAACAGAGTCCAGCATTTACTATTCTCAATCGTTGTAATCTCTTTAGTAACCTTTGGGGAAATGCTCAGGTTCTCCAAATCAGCTTTGTATTGGTCAGACATAAAAAGATATTCTTGAATCACTTCATTTCCTCCATTCTCTTTGTAATTGTTTTAACTCCGCGTTCATTTCCATCCGCCGATTTAGCTGCTTCTCCCGCCGCATTTTGTTTTCCAGCGCGGCGATCTGCTTTTCGAGCTGCTTCTTCTTTTCATCCCGCTCAACAGATTCTTTCAGGCTCTCGCCGGAATCTGTTTGCAGCTTGTCCCCGGCAATCTGGCGGACAAGGCTTTCATAGACGGCATCCATATTCAAGCCGTCGATGCTGAGATGCAGTTCGTCTTCCGGCATCCAGTCCGTGTGATAATAGCGACTGACCTTGAAGGCGTTGCTGCCGGATGCGGCAGCCTCCTTGTAGCCGATCCACGCCTGAGCCTTGCCATCACAGGTCAGAATAAAGAGAATGTGGTACGGGATCTCTTTGTCGATTTGCTTTAGCACTGCTTCGTCAAGCTGCGGATCATTCAGCCGCACCTCGAACACTTCAATCTCGGTCACTGCTTCGCCCGCAGCGATATTCAGCGTAGACGCTGCCAGCTTGTTTCGCCAGTAGACCAACTTGATCTGATCAACAAATATACGGTGTAAGGCAGGAGAAACATCGAGGTTTTCATAGAATTTCTGCTTCGGGATTCTTTTGTTGAACTCCGTTGATACAGGGAAGCCAAGCATACTCAAGTCCTCTTTCCCCAGTAATTCCTATTTACCTATTTCGTAAGGCTGTTTTCTGATAGGAAAGTCAAAAATGCAGTCATAATCTGACTCGTGCGATTGCGGATATCATCCTCTGTAAAATCCGCCGCTGTGGCCAGATTAATCAGCTCATGATTCTTTGTGCCTTCTTTTTTCTGGTTTCGACTATTTGTAAATCCTTGATAGTATTTAATCTTATCAGAAAACCGATAATCGGCAGCACGAATGTTGATTCGTTTTTCAAGGAGAGCCTTATTACCGATCGCCTCCAAATTCTTTACATCTGACAGCGATTTGTCTTTGTCAAAGCGATTGCGAGCATATATGTGTTCAATTTCCAAAACTGTTTCCAGAGAAATCAATTCCTGTAGATCATCTTGGAAAGTCCACCATGCAAGCATAGACTTTGTGATTGGACGAGTATTGCTAAATGTGAAGTTTGCAAACATGCTTTTTACGGTTGCCGGTTCAAATTTGAAACCGTCAAAAGATACTGGCCGATTATTGACGATATTGACCATTTCAGCATACACAGGAGTACGAAGTGCGTTTACTCCGGGATTAGTAACCGCATAAGTCCAGATAAATCCTGTAATTCTATTGAGAAACTGGTAAAATGCGTCGTCGTCAAGCATGCCATTGGCATCTTTGTTTTTCATAAAATAAACGGATACAAAATACGTCCACATACCATTTGGCGCATAGTTTAGCACAAATAATCTGTGCAAAATCCGCGGGGAGAACCGATCCCTATCCTGGTTGGAAACATCCTCCCAGAAGTGAGCAAGGGTAATCATATCGTTGAATGTACTGTCTTTCTTTAAAAGCGCATAATTGTCTTTCTCATAAAACTTGCGCAACGCTTCCGTTGTAGACGACTTGATTCCCATTTTGGCACGAACAAAGTACATATAGCGGGTAAACAACTCATCCATTGGCGTACCATTTATCGGATGGAATATTTTTTCAGTAAGTTCCTCAAGTTCCTTCCATCGCTTAATAAAGGCATCTTTTTCCCCCTTGCCGGTATAGAATTTATAAAACTGCGCCTTAAAAATGTCGGAATCAGAAAGTGGCATACCGCGATCATTTAAGGTTGAAAAAATACGCAGTGCGGTATCTTGCGATTCAGCCTCAATTGGCAGCAAAATACAGTTATTCATAATTCTGGTTGGGAGATAAGCGAAGTATGTTGGATATTTTGCCAAGAAGGAATCAATGCAGCCTTGGAAAAACTTGAAATTATTTGCATAATGACTTTTTTGTTCAGGTTTCACCGTACCTGTCCGAAGAATATCAAGAAATTCATTCTTATCTTTGTCTGTTGCCACCTCAGAATCTATCTTTAGCGTTGCCATATCCGGCTCGCCAAACTCATCCGTTTTCCATATGCATTTTTCGATATTTTGCTTAGTTGCGACGGAAGCCTTGTCCTGCATATGACCAAACTTCGTATAAAAGGCCCTTAGAAGGAGCATTAGTGTGGTAAGCCGTTGCTGTCCGTCAATGACTTCCATTTTGAAATTTGTATTTCTGAAGGTAACAATTGGACCAAGGAAGTATTCGCTATTGCTGTCAAATTCTACCCGGCCCTCGTCAGGAATTGCGAATGAAAAAATATCATCCCATAGAGTTTGGCATTCTGTTTCTCCCCACGCATAAGGGCGCTGATAGTCCGGAATCAGAAAGTCAGCTTTTTTATCCTGAAATAAATCTTTTATCGTTTTCTGATCAACATTCAATTTAGACATGTTGTAATCCTCCCAGAGCATCTTCCGAAATTAAGTCTATCTTTTTCAATGATAGATTGCTATTTCACAACCAAGAAGCAAATCAGCTCAAAATCATCGAGTCCCGAAACCGCACTGAGCAGCGCAGTTGTTCCGCCGCTCTTGAACAGACTGTCAATATCGTTTTCTTCCTTTGCGTCAATAATGGAATTGATCGCCTTGCTCAGCAGCTCAGAGATTTCACCCATTTTGCGTCCGTCGTCTGTTTCGTCATTGAATCGTTTGCAAAGCTCTGCACAAGGCTCACCCTTGCCACGGCAGAGCAGACGCATGGTGTCGAGCAATCTCTTCGGATTGAGATAATCGCAGGCGATTTCACCTTCTTCACTAATGTAGACCATGTAGAAGGGGTGAATACGGTTTCGATTATCAATGTTTACACTGTTGTTGATGTTCCGAAGGACGAAAATCACACCGGCAGGAGAATCTTCTGTCTGCGCAACAACGGTGTGCAGTCCCTTCGGCGCGGTTTCAATGTCCTCATGCCGTTTCATGTATTCGAGCAGATCAAGCCGGAACTCGTTGAGTCCCAAATCCATGATAGAAATACCGCTCGTCATATCCTCAATGTCCACAACTTCTTCTTGCAGCCGCTTGAGCTGCGCACGACGATATTCAAGGTCGCCTTTTTCCTCGGCATTGATCAGGTCGTCGTCACCGGTGGAGGTCATGACCGAAATCTTCATGCGGGTTTCCACACGGCTTTTCAGGTTGATATACTCGTCGAGGTCCATATCCGGCCAGAAGTTTACGAGCTGAATATGGTCGTTTCTGCTTCCGATACGGTCAATTCGTCCGAACCGCTGGATAATGCGAACAGGGTTCCAATGAATGTCGTAGTTGATGAGGTAGTCGCAGTCCTGCAAGTTCTGACCTTCGGAAATACAGTCAGTTGCAATCAGAATATCAAGCTTGTCGGTGCTTCCGGGCAGGAGTACAGCTTTGCCCTTAGAAACCGGCGAGAAGCAGGTCAGCACCGTGTTGAGATCGGCTCGGAGCTTCGGAATGGTTGTTCTTCCGTCAACCGATCCGGTAATCTCTGCCGTTTCCAGTCCGAAGTTCTCTTTTGCGAATTTACTGACGTTTGCAAAGAGGTAATCGGCGGTATCAGAGAATGCAGTGAAGATAATGATCTTCTTATTACCGGGATTGATTGGCTGCTCAATTTTCTTGCGGATCAAGTCAAACAGCGTTTGCAGCTTTGTGTCATGCTCCGGCGTGATGTCGGCAATCATGAGGGACAGGAGTTCCAGATTCTCCGCGTCCTTTTCCAGTTCGAGCAGCCATGAAACATAATCCATATCAGCAAGATCAATTTTGACTTTCTTGCCGACGGAGAAGAAGTCGGTGTTCTGGTCATCGTAATCAAAATCTTCTGCGTCGGAAATCTCAGTTAGATTCAGGACGCAACCCCCGGACTGATAGCTTTTGATCGTTTCAATGGTATCTTCAATCAGCTTTTTGATGCGGTCAATCGTCAAGCGGAAAGAAGCAACCGAGCTTTCCAGACGCTTGAGCAGATTGATGCTCATGAGGCGGCGTATACCTTCTTCACGCCCCTGCTGAGTCAGACTGCTTCCTTTGTGGTGTGTCAGGTCAATGTACTTTGCCAGCTTTGATGGCATGATATAATTCGACGGCGTATAGATTGTCAGACTCAACGACACGAGCAAATTATAAATATCGTTATAGTTGATAGCGTCGCTCATGTCTGTCAGACAAGGGCGCAGAGAAATCGGCGGCAGACGCTCCGGAAATTTACCGATGTCGGAAGTGTTGTAATATTTTTCGATATGCTTTCTTGACCGCGCAATCGTTACACTGTCCAGCAGTTCAAAGAAATCAAAATCAAGTGTCCGTAAAAGCTCGTCCGTCGTTCGTTCGTCAGCAGGGAGCTTGCTCCATGTATTGAAAGATTTCTGCGCCTGACGGAAAATTTCATCAATACTTTTGGTCGTGTCGAGCTTTTTGTTCATCTGCGAAGCATCACCTTCATAGGCGAGTGCGAGCTGATTTTTAAGGTCGATAAACTTGTTGTTGACAGGTGTTGCCGAGAGCATCAGCACCTTTGTTTTCACACCAGTGCGAACGACTTTATTGAGCAGTTTCAAATACCGGTTTTCCTTTGCGTCCTCGCCGGACACCTCCCCGCCATTGCGGAAGTTGTGGCTCTCATCAATGACAACAAGGTCATAGTTGCCCCAATTTAGACGGTCAAGATCAATGCCATTCGACTGTCCATGCTCACGGGAAAGGTCCGTATGATAGAGCACATCATAGCGCAGGCGGTCTGTGGCAATGTGATTGTTGACATAGTTGCCCTTGTATGTATTCCAGTTCTCAGAAAGTTTTTTGGGGCAGAGAACAAGCACAGATTTGTTGCGGTTCTCGTAATACTTGATGACGGCAAGCGCAGTGAAAGTTTTACCAAGACCTACGCTATCTGCCAGAATGCAGCCGTTAAATTTCTCAAGTTTACTGATGATGGCAAGAACTGCATCGCGCTGGAAGTTATAAAGCATTCCCCAGATTTTGCTTTCCTTGAAACCTGTTGCCTCATTCGGCAATTCGTCTTCGGAAATGTCATCAAGAAACTCCTTGAAAATGTTATAGAGCGCAACAAAGTAGATGTATTCAGGGGCGTTCTCACGATATGCAGCGGAAATATTCTCGATTACGACGTCAGTGACTTCCTGTAACTTCTTCTTGTCATTCCAGAGCTGTTCGAAGAGCTTGAGGAAGTAGTTGGCGTTTTCAAAACTCTCTGTCTTCTGCACCGGATAATAGGCGTTGTTGCCGCGCTCACAGCCGAGATCGACTGTGGTAAACCCGTTAATAGGCATATAGGTGCTTTCATCAACCGTCATAAAACCCATCATCTGCTCCTGGGTGACGTTCGATTTGAAAACCACCTTGTGCCGAATCCAGTCTGCACACTCTTTCGCAATCGCTTTCTGCGTCAGTTCATTACGGAGTTTTACTTCAAACTCCGTACCATACAGACTGCGCTCTCTGGAAATGCGAGGGATATAGAACTCCCGTTGCGCTTTGGAGGCTTTCTCAGTGATAAAGGTCGGAGAGGTGAAAATGAAACGCAGTTCCTCTATGCCTTCCAGTTGCTTTTTGAGTTCCTGATACGCATAGATTGAGAAGCAGGCCGCCGCAACAGACATCTTGCTGCCCTTTTGAATACCTGCTTGCAAGTCTTCTTTAACTGTTTTGTTTATGTTATCTATAATCAGCATTTCATCACCCCATCGAGGCGCAAGACTACCTCTAATTTCTATAAACTGTACGAAAAACGGGACTCAGCCTTAGATCTCCACATTCCTACATCTACCGTCAGATTTGAATCATTTATCTGTAACAGGCGCTTCTCTCTTGGCAATCGCATTTATTCCCAGCAGCGTTTTCAGCACATTTATAATCTGCTCGTATTCAATACCCGCTGCATAGGTGAATTGTTTGCGGTACCTTTCCCACATTGTCTTGAGCTCTGGGCTTTCTTCGATATTCTGAAGAATGCCGGGAACATCCTCGATCTGTCGAGCCGTATCACGGTGATTGGCTGTTGCCTGTAGTGCATTTTCAAATACTGCTTGATCAAATTTCTGCGTTGTAGCCAATATATAGGCATCATAAAAATCTCTGGGACGGGTGTTGAACACGCTGCGCCGCAAGATGGTCTCCACTTTTTCCGCCATGACAGTTTCGATGTTATATGCCCACAGCTCGTAGGTTTTTTCGTCATCGAAAATCTCAGAGAAGTCGTACTGTACTGCATGAGGCGTGATGGCATCGCCAGTGGACACATCGATACTCAGCGGAGTAACAATTGTGTCAAACCATGCGTTCAACATAACCCGGTATCCGCCGTATATGTCATCTTCGCGGATGGGTGAAATGGTTCCGATCTCAAAAGAGACACCATCGTCAAAGCGAATTGCGCAGATCTGCTCCAGTGCGCTGTGGATGGCATCCGGTGTGAGAGGCAGGTTTTTCAGAGTGGTATCCAGATCCATTGTAGCGCGATTATCCAGCCCGACGATGGCAGCCACCAGCATACCGCCCTTCAACACGAACTTTTCCCTGTAATCAGAGACAGACAGGCGCACTAACAGGCGCTCGAACATATAGTTCTGCAAAATGACCTGTGCAGGAATATTCTTCTTTTTTGCAATGTTTCGGATTTTCGCTTTCAAGCTCATTGCATTACTCATAGAAGCACCTCCAAATACTGGCGCAGGACATTGGCCACCCGCATCTGTTTTGCATAAAAGTTCAGTTTGTTTAGATCCTTTTGGGGATCGGCCGCATATAACTTCAAGGCAGCGTGAAACGTTTCTGTTCCGAGTTTGTTGCGACTGCGAATTACGTCGCAGATCGTGCGCTCTAAGTCGTATGTGGGGACTTCGTTTCCGGCAGGTGTTTTCAGCATTGTTTTACCGAGTTCAAACAATTCAGGCTTGATATAATACACCTTACATTCCGACTTGATTGCCGCAGACGGAATACAGTCAGACGGTGCAGTGACCGTATGTTCAAATGGTGTGCGGTCGGAAATACCGTGAAGGTACAGGGCCGTTTCGTGCGAAAAAATAACTTTGTTGGAACGGTTGCTGATGGCCAGCAGCTCGTCCTGTATGGCATCGGGCAGAATGTATTGGCCCTTCACGATACGATGAATTCTATTTTCCTTGCACAGTTTGTAAAGCACTGCTTTTGAGATACCTCTCTGTGCAGCTATTTTCGTCTCGATAATTCCACCATGTGTTTTGGCAATAGCGGAGAGCTCAGTCATGTAATCCACACAATCACCTCGGTTACAACGATTCAATAATATTATATTTGCAGTTATGATAAAAGTCAACGTCCTTTGGGAGTCAATCGTAAAATATTTATTCTGAAATCACGATTAAAGTCAATTACATTTCGCGTGTTCAAGCCTCTTCCCCATATTCTGACAAGCTGCCCCTTAAGATGCTATCAGAATTAAGGGAAGTTTTTATTCTTCGCCTATAGCGATACAAATTTCGCTCCTCCTATCCCTGCACAAAGGAGTTGCTTAACCTCTCCGTCAGAGCTACAATGCCAATACCTCATAGCGAGGATAAGCTGATCGGAGGTCAGATGATGAATTATGAAGCAAACCCGTGTCAGGACTACGAATCGATCACCATTGATGAACTGAAAGAGCGAACCAGCAGCCTATTGAATCTGGTAACGGAAGAACAGCAACCGCTGCGCGTATGCATGAATGACGGCAAGGTGCTCCTGCTGTTCCCACAGGATCTGCTCGCCCCAATCTGCGATTCTAATTTTCGCTTGATCCTGCTATCGGCAATGCGGTATGCGATGGACAGAAACACATATATGCCCATAGTAGTCGCCGATTATATCAAGCGTCACCGTCAGTTTTTGGATGATAAGTTTCTCGTTTTGGCTACCGATGATATTCGTCGACAGCTTGAATACTATGCAGAATATGATCCAAATTCAAATCTCTGGCGCAGTCTCTTAGATGCACTCAAAGCAGAGCAGGAAGAGCGCGCTACTCGTCAAGCAAGAAAAATTAGGCTTTGTCCGGTCTGTGGGAAGCCATTGGAAGTTATGAGTATTACCAGCAACCGGCACTCGCCTGGTGGCTTTGATGTGATAGCTCGCTGCCAAAATTGCCACTCTAATTATGAGTGGTTCTGCGACAAGGATGGCGGCGTCACAGATATAAAAGAACATTTCTTCGGATAAGGCGAGTGTGAATCTCAGTTAGAATCTTTTGGGGTATATCTTTGTCTATAGCGATGCAAATTCTGCGCCGCCTATCCTTGCATAAAGGACTTGCTTAACCACCTCATCAGAGGTACAATGCGGCAAACTGGGGGGGCCGGATTACCTGCCCACAGCACTCCGCCAAACTATGAAAAACCGCTTTCTGTCCCCTGTCACGAGGGTGTTCAGAAAGCGGTTTTTGACCACATGTTTGACTACAGACAGGCGTGGAGTACACGGAAACAGCGGAGGTAAGAGTTGCAAAGAGTATTTGTAATAAGCTAAAATCGGCTATAAAGTGCTGGAAAAAGTAGGAAAATTTTTATTCAAAAGTTTGGGACCAGGAGACCGGGCGTTCGAGTCGTACTACTCGGCCCCCCTAAAATCAATGATTTCAGAGGGGCCTTTCTCTTCTTTGATTCCTGCGGCGCAGAATTTGAGCCGCCTTACGCTTTCAATTTATACAGGCGGTCTCCTTGGTCTGTCTCCACAGTGACGATGCCCTCCTCGTCAAGCTGCTGCAAGAGGGATTCCGCGCGGCTCAGGGTAGTAGAACTCGTAGGCATTGCCGCTCCAGGCGATGTCTGTTTTATCATAAAACCACTACTTCACGATCATGTATCCCGCCTGTTTCAGAACCTCCAGCGCCTTTTCATAGTGCGCTGCTTTTGTCAGAACATAGTCGGTGTTGTAGGTGGAAATGGCGAAGATGGGGATACTATTTTCCGCCAGAAGTGCGGCGATTTTGGAGAGGATCCCCACCAGTGAAAAGTCCAGAATACCCTGAATGCGAAAGCCCTTCCACCCGTCGTCCCGCCGGATCACATTGGCGGGCACATAGCCGGTGGCGCAGACCAGAGAGTACTCCTCGTCCGTTTTACCGGTGAAGCAAAATTCCGCTGAAAGGTCACACGGTGGCGTCGGCGTTTCTCCTTTATACTGGCGGCATAGCTCCTGTCCCAAAAGCATCACAGGTTGAACTCGTACATTTTGAACTCAGTCCAGCCGGTGTCCTCGTAAAACATCGTTTTGGCCTGCACGAACTGAATGCCGCATTTTGTGTACAGCTTTTCCGCGACGGCGTTCTGTCCGAGAATGTCCAGCCGCACCGCCTTTTTGCCGTTTACTCTTGCGTATTGCAGGATTTCTTCCACCACGCGCTGTCCAACGCCCTTGCCCTGCTGTGCAGGCCGAACACCCAATGCGTGAGGGATCAGCACCTCGTCATCCCGGCAGTTCAGGCTCCAGGGGGTGCCGGCGTAGCCCTCATTGGACTCGCTGTTGAGAACGGTGCAGGCGTACAACTGCCCATCTTCCTCCAGCGTGAACAGTTCTCCCCGCAGCAGACTCTCCTGCAGGAACTCGTCCGTGGGATAGATGCCCTTCTTCCAGCCGATCACATCGTTCTGATCCTGTATCTCGTCGATGAGATCCCAATAGAAGTTTTTGATACGCTCAAAATCATTGATATGTGCCTTTTGGAAAATCGTATCAGGCCCTCCTGCCTGTCTTGATGGATGCCGTACATTGTTGTTGACCGATTATAGCACGCTGCCCTTGTGTTTGCAATGACCCATTGGCGGCAACGCATTTGCCATTTCCGGTGGCGGGAAAGTATAAGATCATTTGACACCTCCACGAACAACGATCCCTCTGCCTCTCTGCCGCAGATTATACCATTCCACCGCAGCCCGTGCAGCCTCACTGATCCCCGTTTTCCGCCACCCATGTCCGCACATAGTCCACAAACAGGCGGGTGGAATTGGACAGGGCCTTCTCGTCCTTCACGCCGATGCCGATGGTGCGGTGGAAGGTCATAGGCGGGCGGCAGGCGGTGACGGGCGCGGGACTGTGGCGCACCATCAGCTCCGGCAGCAGACTGATGCCCAGGCCCTCCGACACCATGGACAAAATCGTCCGGTCCTCACGGGCCACATACTTCACATTGGGCCGGATGCCCATTTCATCGAAGGCCGCCATGATCTCATAGTCGTCGCCCTCCTCCAGCTGGATAAACGGCTCCGACGCCAGCAGCTCCCTGGGAAACGGGTCGCTGCCTACGTAAGGGTGGTCACAGGGCACGATGACCTGCAATTCGTCCCGGTGCAGGGCGTAGGTCCGCAAGTGCTTCACCGAGGGCAGCCGCAGAAAGCCGCAGTCCACCGCGCCGGTGACGATCCAGTTCTCGATCTGGTCGTAGAAATCGCCGGTGACCACCTCAAACTCGATGTTGGGGTACAGCTTGCCGAAGCTTTTCAGGATCCGGGGCAGCCACTGGGCCGACACGCTGGAAAAGGTGGCGATCTTCACCAGACCGCTGTCCATATCCTTCAAGCCCTCCACCGTCTGCATGAGAGCGTGATGGGCGGCGCACAGCTTCTCGATCTTGGGCAGCACCGCCCGGCCATCCGCCGTCAGCACCACGCCGCCCCGGTTGCGGCTGAGCAACGTGATGCCCAGCTCGCTCTCCAACGACGTGATGGCATGGCTGATGCCGGACTGGGTGAAGTTCAGCGCCTCTGCCGCCTTGGTAAAGGAACCGCAGGACACCACCTTCAAAAACACCTGATACTTGGAAATGCTCATGGGAACCACCTCGCTGTTGTCGATGCGTCTATTATACATGACGGTCGCTCATGAAATCAATAGCAAAGATGCGTTTTACAAATGCAGATTTCCGTGCTATCCTATGTACAGCTTACGAAACGGAGGACAGGAAGCATGGACACGCCCGCGAAAACCACCCGCTGCGCCCTGTGCGGCAGCAGCAGCGTGGTATACCGGAACGGACGCTATTACTGCGTTTCCTGCGGCGCCAAGGGCGACCATCCCATGTCCGACGCGGAGTTGGCCTACATCGACCAGGCCCTTTCACTGGGCGATGACAGTGCGGAGCTGGCAGCGCTGCGGCGTCGCTATCCCCGACTGCGTGTCAGATAATCCCCCTATCTGTACCCAATCTTTTCCATAATGAGGGTTATCCTCCCCTCGAATCACACCCGGTCACGCCGCCCTGTGGCCGGGTGTGATTTTGTCCCCTGTCCAGATCACACAGAGAAGCGGGAGGCACCACGAAACCCGCGATTCACGCCCTCCCCTTTTCACGCAAAAAAACTCCGGTTTTGCAACCGGAGTTTTTTGCTTTGCGCGAAAGTGTGATTACTTCATGAAGGTGCCGTCCATCATCTGCTGCAGATAGGCGTTGTACTTCTCAACGATCTCAGCGGGAACCAGATCGGTGTTGATGGCACCGGCGGACAGGGTCTTGTTCTCCAGCGTACCATAGACGGTGTTGCCGCCGAAGGTACCGGCCACAACAGCCTCCATGCAGACACCGATCATAGCGGCGTTATCGGTGACCTGGGAGCAAATGATGCAGGGGTTCTGACCCAGGATATCGGCAGGCTGGCCGATGTCGTAGATCTTGATGGCGCCAGCCTTCTCATTGGCGGCGTCGATGGCCTCACGGGCACCGGAGTCAACGGCAGAAGCATCGCCGAAGAACACGTCAGCACCCTGGGAGATCAGCTCAGTGGCGAACTCCTTGCCCTTGGGGGCGTCGGAGAAGGAGTTGGCGTAGGGAACGGGCAGCAGCTCGACAGTCTTGCCTTCCTGCTCGGCCACATACTTGGCAGCCTCTTCGAAGCCGGCGATCTTGCCCTTGGTGGTATCCAGCTCCATACCGCCGATGAAGCCCAGCTTGCCGCTCTCGGTCATCAGACCGGCCAGAGCACCGGCGATCCAGCCGATCTGCTGTGCGTTGGGCAGCAGAGAGGACACGTTGCCGTTGACAGCCTCACCGGGGGTCTTCTCAGCGCCGTTCAGCAGAGCGAAGGCCACATCGGGATACTCCTCGGCCGCCTGCAGGACAGCGTCGGTGTACTGGTTGCCGGGGGCATAGATCATGTCATAGCCCAGCGCGCAGTAAGCCACGACGGAATCATAGTACTGATCCTGAGAGATGGAATCGGTGTACTCGGTCTCCCAGCCCATCTTCTCAGCCGCAGCCACCATGGCGTTGTAGCAGGCAGCGCCCCAGCCGCCGTCGCTGATGCTGGAGTCGCAGATCATGGCGACCTTGTAGACCTTGTCACCATCGGCGTTGGCGTTGGCGTCGTCACCGTCGTTGGCGGCGTTGTTGTTGCCGCCGCAGGCCACGAGAGACAGGGTCATAGCCAGCGCCAGCAGCAGTGCAAGAAACTTCTTCATTTTGTGTTTTCCTCCTAATGTAGATTCTTTATAATAGCGCGTTTCCGCGTTATTACCGTTGTTACCGCTGCTCCTTGCGGTAGGGCTGGCCGTTAGCCTTGGGGCCGGTCTGACGGGTGCCGATGACGCTCAGCACGATCACAGTGGCCACGTAGGGGATCATCTGGAAGAACTGATAGGGGATGCCGATGCCGGACACCTGCAAACGGATCTGCAAAGCGTCGCAGAAGCCGAAGAACAGGCAGGCCAGCAGCACACCCACAGCGTTCCAGCGGCCGAAGATGACGGCAGCCAGCGCAATGAAGCCGCGTCCGGCCACGATGCCGTCGGTATAGGTGCTGGAGTAGCAGGTTGTCAGGTACGCGCCACCCATACCGGCCAGTGCGCCGCAGATCATGCAGGCGATGTACTTGACGCCGATGACGTTGATGCCCAGCGTAGCGGCGGCCTTGGGATGCTCGCCCACCGCCTTGTAGCTGAGACCGGCGCGGGTACTGTTGAAGAAAATCGCCGTAAACACCACCAGCACGATGGTAAGATACACCATGGGGCTCTGGTCAAACAGCAGCGGGCCGATGACCGGAATGTCCTTCAAGCCGGGGATGGCAATGCTGGGCATGGTGACGATCTGCTTCAGGTCGGAGCCGGTGCCGAAGTACACCCGGTAGATGAAGGACGCCAGCGCCGGGGCGAAGATATTGATGGCCATACCG
>ERZ772865.1445-NODE-1445-length-23814-cov-3.629782_pt1 | contig 23814 bp, 20 predicted proteins | sample MGYA00512133_ERZ772865 | MGnify/ENA primary metagenome ERZ772865 (study PRJEB29015, sample SAMEA2737722) | human gut metagenome | biome: human gut; feature: human-associated habitat; material: faeces | place: China | collected 2012 ...
TTCGTCCGTGATGGTTCGTTTGGCTGAGAAGGCTTTTGCCCCGGGAAAGGTTCCTTTCCCTTTGATGCACATCGATTCCAAGTGGAAGTTTAAGGAGATGATACAATTTCGCGATGAGTACGCTAAGAAATACGGTTGGAACCTGATAGTGGAGTCCAATATGGAAGCGTTTCGGGCAGGGGTAGGCCCCTTTACGCACGGCAGTAAGGTGCATACGGATTTGATGAAGACCAAGGCTTTGTTGGATGCTCTGGCCAAGTATAAGTTTGACGCGGCTTTTGGTGGAGCGCGTCGCGATGAAGAGAAAAGCCGTGCAAAGGAACGTATCTTTTCGTTTCGTGACCAGTTCCAGCAGTGGGATCCTAAGAACCAGCGCCCGGAGTTATGGGACATTTATAACGCCCGTATCCACAAAGGAGAGAGTATTCGGGTGTTTCCATTGAGTAATTGGACCGAATTGGACATCTGGCAGTACATCCGTTTGGAAAACATTCCTATCGTTCCGCTGTATTATGCCAAGGAACGTCCGGTAGTGAACATCGACGGGCAACTGATTATGCCGGACGACGACCGTTTGCCGGAAAAATACCGCGACAAGATTGAGATGAAAAAGATTCGTTTCCGTACGTTGGGCTGTTGGCCGCTGACCGGTGCCATCGAAAGCGAAGCCGACACGATAGAGAAGATTGTGGAGGAAATGATGACTACCACCAAGAGCGAGCGTACGACCCGTGTGATAGACTTCGACCAGGAGGCGTCCATGGAACAGAAAAAGCGTGAAGGGTATTTTTAATTCAGGAGGGTATTATATGGCTACATTAAATATAAAGGAGTTTTTAGACCAAGACGAGAAAAAAGATTTGTTGCGCCTGTTGACGGCCGGTTCGGTGGACGACGGAAAATCTACATTGATAGGCCGGCTTTTGTTCGACAGCAAGAAACTGTATGAAGATCAGTTGCAGGCTTTGGAGCGTGACAGCAAACGTGTGGGGAATGCCGGCGACCATATAGATTATGCTTTGTTGCTCGACGGTTTGAAAGCGGAGCGCGAAGAAGGCATCACCATAGACGTGGCTTATCGTTATTTCTCGACGAACCAACGCAAATTTATTATTGCCGACACTCCGGGACACGAACAATACACCCGCAACATGATTACCGGCGGTTCCACGGCTAATTTAGCCATTATATTGGTGGATGCCCGTACGGGAGTCATCACGCAGACCCGTCGTCATACATTTCTTGTTTCTTTGTTGGGAATCAAACATATCGCGTTGGCCGTCAACAAGATGGACTTGGTGGATTTCGACGAAAACGTGTTCGATGCCATTGTAGCGGAATACAAGGCTTTGACGGATAAATTAGGTATAGAGGATGTGACCTGTTTTCCCCTTTCCGCTTTGGATGGCGACAATGTGGTGGAAAAGTCTGAGCGTACGCCTTGGTATGAAGGCACCAGTCTGTTGGACTTTTTGGAGACCGTACCTATTCATACCGACCGAAACATGACGGATTTCCGTTATCCTGTGCAGTACGTGTTGCGCCCTAACCTCGACTTCCGTGGGTTCTGCGGGAAGATAGCTTCCGGTGTGGTACGGGAAGGAGATGAAATCATGGCTCTTCCGTCGCGTAAGAAGTCTCATGTGAAACGTATTGTGACGTATGACGGAGATTTGAAAGAGGCTTTTTGTCCGCAATGTGTGACGTTGACGTTGGAGGATGAGATAGACATTTCACGTGGTGAAATGTTAGTACATCCCGACAATGTGCCGGAAGTAGGGCGCTATTTCGAGACGATGCTCGTATGGATGGACGAAGAACCGATGGATCGTAACAAGCATTTTTATCTGAAGCATAATACGAATACGACCCGTGCCACGGTAGGTGAGATTTGTTATCAGGTAGATGTGAATACGATGGAGCAGCGTCCGGCAGACGGTTTTCGTTTGAATGAAATCGGGAAAGTGCATATCACGACGGCAAAACCCATATTTTTCGATGCCTATCAGAAGAACCGTGCGACCGGTTCCTTCATATTGATAGATCCGATTACGAACAACACGAGTGCAGTGGGCATGATTATCGGTCCGGTGGATGCCAAGGAGAATGACGTTGAGCGCCTTCCGGAGTTGAACCTGCCCAAATTGGGTATCGGAAAAGAGCATTACGAAGCCATAGAGAAAGCCGTCAAAGATTTGGGACGCCAAGGTCTCGCGATAGAAATCATTAAAGAATAACCTTAATTAAAAATCAAAGTTTCATGGGATTATTAGAGTTCAGCAAACTTCCGGTCAATACGTTGGTAGGTGCCGATTGGAAAACGTTTAAAGAAATGACGCGTGGTCAGGAGATAGCTCCGGACAAGCGTACCAAGTATTATCTGACGAAGAGCGTATGCAGGCTGTTGAGTTTGTTGGCGCCTATCCAAGACCGCAGGTTTGAGGAGAAGTTGGGGGCGTACGAATTCGACCACGATCCTGTTTTCATTCTCGGACATTGGAGAAGCGGGACGACCTTTGTGCACAACATCTTTGCGCAGGATGACAATTTCTGTTATACGACCACGTACCAGACCGTATTCCCCCATCTGATGATGTTCGGGCAACCTTTCTTCAAGAAGACGATGGGTTGGCTTATGCCGAACAAACGTCCGACGGACAATATGGAGTTGGCTCCCGACCTGCCGCAGGAGGAAGAATTCGCATTGTCGAACATGATGCCTTATTCCTTCTATGACTTTTGGTTCTTTCCTCAGAAGTGGCAGGAATATTGCGACAAGTATCTGACGTTCGAGAACATTACGAAAGAGGAACTTCAGGTATTCAAGGAAACATTTGTGAAGTTGATGAAGATTTCCAGATACTGTACGACGGGAGGAGATGTGTATTTATCCAAGAACCCGCCCCATACGGGACGCGTAAAAGCTTTGGTCGAGATGTTCCCCAATGCCAAGTTCATTTATCTGATGCGTAACCCCTATACGGTGTTCGAGAGCACACGCAGTTTCTTCACCAACACGATCAAACCGTTGGAATTGCAGCATATCAGCGACGAGGAGATGGAGAAGAACATCCTTCTTACCTATACAAAGCTTTATCGCGCCTATGAGGAGCAGAAGAAGTATGTGCCGGAAGGAAATCTTTTTGAAGTGAAATTCGAGGATTTTGAGGCTGATGCATTCGGAACCACGAAGCTTGCGTATGAAAAATTAGGTATTCGTGAGTTTGATTGTGCCGAGGCTGCCATACGCCAGTATACAGACCGGAAGAAAGGCTACAAAAAGAACAAATATGAGTATAAGCCCCGTACCATTCAGTTGGTGAATGAAAATTGGGGATATGCCCTTAAGGATTGGGATTATGAGATACATCCGTAAGATGGGAATCCGTATCCCCCTTTAAAACGAAGCATCCTCTCATTTTCGAGTGAGAGGATGCTTCGTTTATGGATAGGGATGGAATAAAGTTCATTCCACACTCGTGGTCGAAAGACTGAAGTTTTCCATCAGAATCTCTCCTTGAGTGGTGTATTCTTTTACGAGCCGATTGGTTTCTTCTCCATTTACGTAAGCGATAATAGTTACTTTTAACCGTTTTCCCGATTCCTCGGAAGTACTTGTTGTCGAGCCTGAACAAGTCATGAAAAAACCGTCTTGTCCCGTTTGGCAACTCACTCTGTTACTTTTCATTTTGCCTACCGAATACGAATCACCCAAGTATTCCCCGTTTTCGTCATATAGTCTTGCCGGTCCGTTTACGTTTGTAGCTCCGAATACGAGGTTCACCTCAAAATCTTCGGTGTTCCCAGACTGTTCTACTACGATTTTATGAATACCCGTCCTCATTCCGTGGTGATCATTTTTATGGTCGTCGTCTCCACAAGATACCAGGGCTAAACTTAAACACAAGACCATAATACTCCATACTGATAATTTTATTCTTTTCATATTTTCGCTTTTTGGTGGTTGTGATTTTACTTGACTATGGTTTTCCGGATAATTTCATTCGTTAGTGTCGGCAAGATATGAAAAATATATTAAGTAACAAAGAAGCTTTGGAAAAATAATGGTAAAAGGTTCTCCAAAAATAAAGGAGGCCCTTGAACCTCCCTTATTTAAATGGATATTTATTCCTTACTTTTACCGCTGATTTTTTCGGCCATTTCCGGATTCTGTTTATACCGTTTGTTCAGGCCGTTTACTACGTCTTTTGTAATGTCGTACTTAGCATTGGCTGCCAAAATATTGTCTCCGGCCTTGCTGATGATATAATCGAATTTTTTAGATTTATTGTATTCTTTCAGGAATGCCTGAATGGAATCCCGCATTTCGGTGTTGTATTTTGCTTGTTCTGCAGCGAAATCATTCATCAATCGGTCGTTTAATGCTTGCAAGTCCTGCTGTTGTTTGGCCAATGTCATTTGAGCCTGTTCCACTTGTTCTTTGGTGGTGAACTGGTTGGTTTCATATTTCTTTTGCAGCTCTGCGGCTTTAGCCTGAAGAGCGCGTTCTTTGCCGGCCAATGTAGCCCGGATGTTTTCTCCCTTTTTGTTCATCAGGAGCGTATAGTCTTTACAGAAATTGTATTGCGACATCAATGTGTCGATTTCCACATATGCGATTTTCAATCCGCCTGCGGGGATTTCCGTAGCTTGAGTGTTTGTTTTTTCTTCCGGTGCCGACTTGTTGCATCCCGTCAGGGCGAATGTGGCTGCCAAGGTGATAAGTCCTGCGCCAATGATACTGTTTTTCTTCATTATTTTTTCCTTATTTATGATTTTCTTGTACTGCGTTCATTGATTCTATGTGGATTTTCCACCCGTTCCAAGGCATCCATGGTTTGTACGCACGTGATACCCCGTTTGCGCATAGCCGCACTGTGGCCTACGTGGGTGTTTGGGAAGCGGCCGTTTTTCTTGAAAAGGATTTTTATGGCAAAAAATGCCATACTTATGGCCACAATTATCAGGGTAAACAATAGTGTCTTCAACATTTTTGCGTATATTTGTGCTACAAAGATAAACTTTAAAAGCGTGGAATTGTGTCGTATCTTCGCTTTTAACCAAATTTAGTAGAATGAATATATAAAATTATGGATATGGAAATGAATTCATTGAAACCAGCCGAGGTTTTTAAGTTTTTTGCAGAAATCAACCGGATACCTCGTCCTTCCAAAAAAGAAGAGCGGATGATAGCTTATTTGGAACAGTTTGCCCGTGAAAGAGGTTTGGAATGTAAGGTGGACGAGACGGGAAACGTATTGATTCGTAAGGGGGCGACTCCGGGGATGGAAAACCGTAAGACGGTGATTTTACAGAGCCACATGGATATGGTTTGCGAGAAGAACCGTGAGGTGGAGTTCGATTTTGAAAAAGACGCGATTCGTACGTTGATTGATGGAGATTGGTTGCGTGCGGACGGGACGACGTTGGGTGCCGACGACGGGATAGGCGTGGCGATGGAGTTGGCCTTGTTGGACGCTTCGGATATTGCCCACGGCCCGATAGAATGTGTGTTTACCCGTGACGAAGAAACAGGTTTGAGCGGTGCTTTCGGGATGAAGCCCGGTTTCATGTCCGGTGATATTTTGTTGAACTTGGACTCGGAAGACGAAGGGCAGTTGTTCGTAAGTTGTGCCGGGGGAGCGGCAACTACGGCTGAATTCGACTTTACGCCGGTGGATGTTCCGCAGGATTATTTCTTCTTCGAAGTGAAGGTGAAAGGATTGACGGGCGGACATTCGGGTGACGACATTAACAAGAAGCGGGCGAATGCCAACAAGATTCTGGCGCGTTTCCTATATAATGCCTGGGCTAAATACGATTTATATTTATGCGACATTCAGGCCGGAGGTCTGCACAATGCCATACCTCGTGAAGCGATGGCGGTTTGTGCCATCCCGATGAAGGACAAGGAGAGCATCCGTGTGGATTGGAACCTGTTCAGTGCCGATGTGGAAGAAGAATACAGTGTGACCGAAAAGACTATGGTCTTCGAGTTGCAGAGCGAAAGCGCGAGGCCGAAAGCTGTGGAGCGCGAAGTGGCCCGCAAGCTCATTTGGGCTTTACAGGCCGTGCACAACGGCATCCTTTCCATGTCGCAGGACATCGATTTGGTGGAGACCAGTTCCAATCTGGCCAGTATCCGTCTGACGGACGGCAATAAGATTCAGGTGAAAACCAGTCAGCGCAGCAGCATACTGAGTGCGCGCCACCACATGAGCAATATGGTGAAAGCCGCTTTTGAATTGGCCGGTGCCCGTGTGGAAGTGGGCGAAGGCTATCCGGGTTGGAAAATGAATCCGGAATCGGACATTCTGAAAATTGCAGTGGAAACTTACAAAGCCTTGTTTGGCAAGGAACCGAAAGTATTGGGGATACATGCCGGATTGGAATGCGGATTGTTCAGCGAGAAGTATCCCGGTCTGGACATGGTGTCGTTCGGCCCGACGTTGCGTGGAGTACATTCGCCCGACGAACGTTTGTTGATACCGACGGTTGCCATGGTTTGGGACCATATCAAAGCCATTTTGAAGAATATTCCGGCGAAAGCCTAAAATAAGCGGGGCATATCTGCGTTATAACAAGGCAGATATGCCTTTTTTGAATTTATGAATATGCGAAAAATATCCGTCTTTTGTGGCTCAGTCCTTGCGTGGGGCGTCGTGGCCGTATCCGGTTTTACGTCTTGTGACGACTCCATGTCGTTCACGACCGACCGCGGCGCGCTGTTATCCTTTTCCACCGATACGGTGAGGTTCGACACCGTGATTTCAACCGTAGGGTCGAGCACGCGCCAACTGATGGTTTACAACCGTAACGCAGACGGCCTGCGTATTGCGTCCGTACGTCTGAAACAAGCGTATGCCACTCCCTTTCGGGTGAATGTGGACGGTTCCTATCTGGAGCCGGAAAGCGGGGCGCGGGCATACGATTTCGAGGTACGCACGGGAGACAGTATCCGGGTTTTTGCAGAGGTGACAATGCCCGAAAACGGGCAGGATGCCCCCGTAGCCCTGAACGACACCCTGATTTTTGCTTTGGAGAGTGGGGGGGAGCAGCATGTCATTCTTACAGCCGTGGGGCAGGATGCCTATATGTGGCGTGGCAAGGTGATAGAAGCCGATACTTTGTTGGAGGCCGGACGTCCGATTGTGGTGTACGACAGTCTTTCCGTGAGAGAGGGAGTGACATTGTCCATGGCCGCAGGCGTACAGTTGTATTTCCACGACGGAGCCAACCTTTGGGTGCACGGTCGTATCGTGGCCGAAGGGACGGTCGATCGTCCGGTGGTGTTCCGTGGCGACCGTACAGACCGGATGTTCGATTACCTGCCATACGACAATACGCCTTCCCGTTGGGGGGGCATACGGTTGAAGGCCACGAGTACGGACAACCGGCTGAACCATGTGGACATCCATAGTGCTTCCTACGGTATTGCGTGCGACAGCTCTTCCACAGACGTGATGAAACTAACGTTGGAGAACAGCGTGATTCATAACGTAGGTGGCGAAGGATTGGGGCTGTACCATTGCCGTGCGTCGGTGGGCAACACCCAAATCAGCAATACGTTGGGGCATTGTGTGGCCGTGGTGGGCGGTTGGGCCGAGTTCGTGCATTGCACGTTGGCACAATTCTATCCTTGGGATGCTGCGCGGGGCGATGCCTTGTATTTGGCCAACAAATGGTTGGCTTTGGATTATCCCCTCCAGCATGCTCATTTCCTGAACTGTCTGGTGACGGGGTATGCCGATGATGTAGTGACAGGGAATCTGGAAGACGAGAACAAGGATGTGGATTACTATTTCGGGAATTGCGTACTTCGTACGGTCGAGGCGGAAGACGATGCCGCGCGTTTCGTCGGCGTGGTGTATGAAAAAAAAGGCGAGGAGGGTACCGGCCAAGAACAGTTCCGGTTGTTTGATACGGATAACTATCTGTACGATTTCCGCTTGAAAGACATTTCCGTGGCGCGTGGCAAAGGCTCGACGGAGTGGGTCGCCCGTTATCCGACGGACCGTTACGGGACAGACCGTTTGACGGAACCGGTACCGGATGCCGGGTGCTATGAATTCGTGCCCGAAGAATGAAACCGCTTGTTTGGCTTTCGGCGTTGCTTTGTGGATGGAGCGTGTGGCTTCCGGTCAAGGGGCAGCAACCTTTCCGGGTCATGTTCTACAATGTGGAGAACTTGTTCGACTGCCGTCATGACAGCCTGAAGGAAGACCGTGAGTTTTTACCCGGTGGGGAGAAGAAATGGACACCGTCGCGTTACTGGCGCAAGTTGGATGCCTTGTCCAAAGTCGTTGCGGCTGTAGGAGAAGAACGTTTGCCGGATTTGGTCGGGTTGTGTGAGGTGGAAAATGACAGTGTGCTTTTCGATTTGACCCGGCGTTCGTCCCTGCGTGCGCTCGGTTACCGTTACGTGGCGATCCACTCTCCCGATGTGCGGGGCATCGACGTGGCCTTGCTCTATCAGCCGGGTAGTTTCCGTTTGTTGGAGTCCCGCGAAATCACCGTTCCTTCCGTAGATGCCGGATTCCGTCCCACGCGCAATGTCTTGTATGTAAAGGGAAGAGTGCTTTCGGGAGATACGCTGCACGTGCTCGTATGCCATTTGCCCAGTCGTCTGGGAGCGACCCGTGTTTCACGCCGCCATCGGATGTTGGCGGCGCAGACGGTGTCAGCCGTTGCCGACTCCATCCGTACCGTGGTGGACGATGCCCGTATTGTGGTTATGGGTGATTTCAATGCCGGAAGTGAAGACGAAGTGTTCCTTGAAGCGTTTATTCCATATTTCCATGAGCCAGAACTTGCCTTTTCCAGGCAGAGTGAGGTGAAAGGTTCCTACCGTTACCGTGGAATATGGGAAACGATAGACCATATCTTGGTCAGTCCGGCGTTGATGGACAATAGCCGTCCGTTTCATACCTCCGACGGATGTCGTGCCATAGTGGCCTTTCCTTTTATGTGCGAACGGGAAAAGACGTATGGCGGCGTTCGTCCGTTCCGCACCTACCAAGGCCCGTTGTATAAAGGAGGATACAGCGACCATTTTCCGGTGACATTGGATTTCGAGTGGCGGTTTCCCGAATGAATGTCTGCCCGGAAGGGTTATTCATGATGATAAGGTTCACCGTTGATGATGGTCATGGCCCGATAGATTTGTTCGGTGAAAATCAGACGGATCATTTGATGCGAGAAAGTCATGCGCGAAAGCGATACCTTTTCGTTTGCTTTTGCATAGATGCGTGGTGAGAAACCGTAGGGGCCGCCCACGACGAACACCATCCGCTTCAGGCCGGCCGCCATCCGCTTTTCCATCCATGCGGCGAACTCCACCGAACGATGTTCCCGTCCGTGTTCGTCCAACAAGACGATATGGTCGCCCGGTTGGAACGCTTTCAACAGCAAATCCGCTTCTTTCTCCTTTTGTTGTTCTTCCGAAAGGCTTTTGGTGTTCCGCAATTCCGGTATGACTTCGATGTCGAAAGGTAGGTAGTGCCGGATACGTTTGGCATATTCTTCTATGCCTGCAATGAAATGCGGGTCGTTCGTCTTGCCGACGACGAGTAGGGTAATCTTCATGGCCGCGACGGATTATTATTTTTTGTTTAGGATGACCAAAGCCGCAATGACTCCCGGAATCCAACCGGCCAGGGTGAGGATGAACACGATGACTACCGATCCGCAACCTTGGTCCAGTACGGCCAAAGGCGGAAAAATGATGGAAAGGAGAACTCTGAATAATGACATTTTATTTTTCTATGTGCTTGATTGACGGGTCAAAGTTAGGAAAAAGTTTCAAGAACCGGCACGGAAACCCTCCGTTTCTGTGCGGTTTTGTGACTACGGTAGGCTAGGGCGCATTCCGGCTTTCTTCAAAAGCCGATGGCGGCCACGTCCTTCTGCGCTTTCCGGAAGTTTTCCACGAGTTGCCGTACGATTTCTCCGGCGGGACGTATGGCATCTACGGACGATGCGATTTGTCCGATTTCGAGTTCGCCTTGTTCAGTGTCCCCCTCGAAAATGCCGCGCTTAGAGGCCGCTTTGCCTAAAATGTCGCGCAGTTCTTCCGCATTAGCTCCACGGGCCTCCGCTTCGGCTACTTTGTCGAACAGCCCATTCCGCACCAGGCGTGTGGGCGACAGTTTTTTGAGGCAGAGCATCGTGCCGCCTTCGTCCAAAGCGAGGCAACGCTGTTTGAAGGCTTCCGAAGCCGAACTTTCTGCCGACAGGGCAAAAAGGGTACCGATTTGTACCCCTTCGGCTCCTAATGCCATGGCTGCTAACATCGCATCTCCGCTGCCGATTCCTCCGGCTGCCACGACCGGAAGGTCGGTGGCGCGGCGTACTTGCGGTATCAGGGTGAGGGTCGTCGTTTCTTCACGTCCGTTATGTCCTCCGGCTTCGAATCCTTCGGCTACGATGGCGTCTACTCCGGCCTCCTCGCATTTCCGTGCGAATATGCTGCTCGACACCACATGGGCTACCGTCACGCCCGCCTCGTGAAGCATCGGGGTGAATTTCTTGGGGCTTCCAGCCGAGGTGAACACTATTTTCACTTTTTCCCGTATGAGGATGTCCATCAACCGGTCTATTTCCGGATACATCAGCGGGACGTTCACGCCCCACGGCCGATCTGTAGCTGCCTTCATCTTACGGATGTGTTCCACGAGAGTTTCCGGATGCATCGAACCTGCTCCGAGCAGTCCCAATCCGCCGACCTGGCTGACGGCAGATGCCAGTCTCCATCCGCTGCACCACACCATGCCGCCTTGTATGATGGGGTAACGGATGCCGAAAAGTTCGCATATTCTATTCATGTCGGTTTGCTTTTAGGGTTGTTGTATCCCAAAGTTAAGCAAAAAGACGGCAGGTCGCGGCTTCGCCCCTACGGAATTAGCATTCTTTATAGGATGATCGTATACTGATGATGTTCGACCGCGAAGGGAAATTCCTCAAGTCCATGCCATGACGGTGGGTAAGGGCATAATGAGTAAAGCTGATACCATTGCGGAAACGTTGAAACAATATCGGGAAAAAGATGGCACGTTGCCCCCTGCGCTGCAAGAGGTGGAACGGAAGTTCAACCCCGACGGCAATCCGCTCCTCATCGTGTGGAAAATCAAATGACAGATTCGCTCCGGGCGTTTGTAAAGGCAGGTTCAAGGTGTTTGTCTTTTTTCTTTTTGTTGTGGTTTTTGAATATTGTAATGTATTGAATATCAGTATGGTGCTTTCGTGAAATCAATCTGCGCCAAACGAAAAATCAATCGGCTGAGAATGAAAAATCGTTTGGCGCAGATTGATTTCACGTTCTCAGCCGATTGATTTTTGTTATTCAAAAGTCAAAAGACGGGATGAGGAATAAATATTTCTAAAAGACAGAAGTAGTGAGAGTGATTTTGGTAAAACGTGTTTTGCCGTAGTATCTTTCCGATTAAGGAAATCCAATATAAATAAAATTGTGCATGAAGCTTGTATTCTTGTTTTTTTGGCGTATTTTTGTGTTTAAATTAAGAAACAATGGATTCAACGTTGCAGTTTATTGATTTGTTTGCGGGGGCAGGCGGATTGTCTGAAGGATTGTCTGAAGCTGGATTCCACAGTTTGTTTGCCAATGAGATAATGCCGGTTTATGCCCGTACTTATGCACGCAACCATGTTGGTACAAAGGTAGTGACCACGGACATACGTGGATTGGATGCCGATAAAGTACGCGAGGAAATAGGAATTGAAAGGGGATGTTTGGATTTGTTGGCCGGAGGACCTCCTTGTCAAGGCTTTTCTATTAATGCGCCAGTCAGGAGCGTGGATGATAAAAGAAATCATTTGTTTAGAGAGTTTCTGAGGTTTGTGGATGCTTTCGCTCCGAAAGCTGTATTAATAGAGAATGTCCCTGGGTTGGTTTCTTTTGAACAAGGAGAGACCTTGCATGAAATTCTGTTGGCATTGGCTAATTTGGGTTATGGTGCTGATGTGAGGATATTGGGCGCGGCTTATTACGGCGTACCGCAAATGCGTTGGCGTACCATCATAATAGCTGTGAGAGGTACGGAATTACCGGTCGGGGCTTTTCCTGAACCTATTTATCATGCTCCGATACGTCCCAATTTCACGACCACTTTTAATGGGAAGAACCTTGTTGCCATGCCTACATCCGTGACGGAAGCAAAGTACACGACTGTTTATGAGGCAATCGGAGATTTGCCTCCTTTGGTTTGTGGAGAAAAAGGATTGACTGTAAAAAAATATGCTTGTAACCCTTTTTGTGATTATCAAAAAATGATGAGATGTGGTACAGTTGGCGTATTTAACCATGAGTCTCCACGGTTGGCAGAAATAAACATAGAACGGATGAAACATATCAAGCCGGGAGGCAATTGGACGGACATCCCTTTGGACTTGTTGCCAAAAGGGATGAAGAAAGCCCGACGTTCCGATCATACGAAACGGTATGGCCGGGTGACGAAGGATGGCCTTGCTTCGACGATATTGACCAAATGCGATCCACATTGGGGGGCGTTTATACATTATGAGCAAGACCGTTCGTTTACCGTAAGGGAGGCTGCAAGGATACAGTCCTTTCCTGACCATTTTGTTTTCGAGGGGAATGTTGCCGAGCAATTTGCCCAAGTGGGCAATGCCGTTCCACCGTTATTGGCAAAGGCTGTGGGGCTTTCGATACGGGATATATTGGAAACAGTGAGGTAGATATGGCAGGTTTTATTTCAGAATTTTTTGGTTATAGGGCTTCCGATAGGTCGGAAGAAGCCCTTTCGGTTGCGGCTAAGAAAACTTGCCCGTTTACGGGTGGATTTTGCACGAAGCTCCTTTCAAGGGAACGGATTGCATCCGGGGTATGTGCGGTGAGGCAAAAAACAGAGGGTTCTCCTGATGTCATCTGTTGTCCGGTCAGGCTTTACGCGGAAAACTATAAGATGCTTCATTGGATTGCAGAAAGTGCGTTTAAGGATAAATTAAATTTGTATGCTGGAAAAAATGCTGTGGACAAGGCAAGGCAGGAAGGAGGTGCAGTTGCTGTGTTTGGTAAAGGATGGGGTGGAGAGTTGCGTTTGCCACAGCGTAAAGGAGTCGGTTCATATTTCGTGGATTGGGTCTTGGCCAGACTTGATGCTTGTGGGGAGTTGGCGGAACTTACGGCCATAGAAGTCCAAACCATAGATACGACAGGCAGTTATGGGAATGCTAGAAAGTCCTTGTCTGAGGAGCGCAAGGTGATAGCTGATACGGTGGGATTGAATTGGGAAAATGTGTCTAAGCGGATTATTCCACAAATCATATATAAGGGGCAGGTGTTGCAGAGGGAGGATTTGTGCCGTAGTGGTTTGTATTTCGTTTGTCCCCATCCGGTATATCACCGTGTATTAGAGAGGTTGGGAGGGAAGGAAAAGCTGCCCGTGTTTCCGAGCCAACCGGCATCCATTCATTTTGTATCTTATGATTTTATAGGGAATAAAGTGCCAGACGGGAGCATCATGCCATTAGGAGTTGTTGAGGAGCATTGTACAACGGTGTATAAGGTGCAAGAGGCTTTTTCTTCGTTGAGCTTGCCTGAAGGCAATGTTTACCAAAATGCCGTCCGCCGTTCTTTGTATCCCGAAAGGTATTGAAAAAAGCACCTCCTTTCGTTTTTATGTTGTATCTTTGCCGGGAAATCATTTTGAGTACATTAAAGAATAGGAAATATGTTGTCAGTAGAAGAATTGAATGACCGCTTGATTGATTTGGCTTTTGCCGAAGACATAGGCGATGGAGACCACACTACGCTCTGCTGTATTCCGGCGGATGCCATGGGAAAATCCAAGTTGCTCATCAAGGAAGAAGGCGTGTTGGCCGGAATGGAAATCGCGAAGGAGGTGTTCCGTCGCTTCGATCCGGACATGAAAGTGGAGGTGTTCATCGAAGACGGGGCGCACGTGAAGCCGGGCGACGTGGCCATGGTTGTCACGGGACGGGTGAGGAGCCTGCTGCAAACGGAGCGCCTGATGTTGAACATCATGCAACGCATGAGCGGCATTGCCACCATGACGAACAAGTATGTGGAGCGGCTGAAGGGGACGAATACTCGTGTGTTGGACACGCGTAAGACGACCCCGGGCATGCGTATGTTGGAAAAGGCGGCCGTGAAAATCGGAGGCGGCGTGAACCACCGTATCGGATTGTTCGACATGATTCTCCTGAAGGACAACCACGTGGACTTCGCCGGAGGCATCGCCAACGCCATCAACCGTTGCCATGAGTATCTCAAGGAAAAGGGAAAGGACCTGAAGATAGAAATCGAAGTGCGTAACTTCGATGAACTGCAACAAGTGTTGGATATGGGCGGCGTAGACCGTATTATGCTCGACAACTTCTCCGTGGAGGATACGCGTAAGGCCGTGAAGATGATAGGCGGCCGTTTTGAAACAGAATCGAGTGGCGGTATCACTTTCGACACTTTGCGCGATTATGCCGAGTGTGGGGTAGACTTCATTTCCGTCGGGGCACTGACCCATTCCGTCAAAGGGTTGGATATGAGTTTTAAGGCTTGTTGACAGGCCATGGGTCTGTCGGATGGACAAACGGTTGCCGGGACTGTCGCGTCGTGAAAACGGAAGGGAGACAGCCTTGGTAATCGTTTTTTGCATATATAATAAGGTATGTAAGATATGAAGAAACACTTTTGGTGGATGAGTGTGGCTTTGTGGCTCCCTTTGCAGGCAGCGGCACAGGACGGGCGTTTTCATTTCCCGGTGGACATTCCGTTCCTGATGTCGGGCAGTTTCGGCGAGCCGCGTCCGAACCATTTCCATTGCGGCATCGACGTGAAAACGCAAGGCGTGGTGGGTAAACGGGTACTGTCTGTGTGCGACGGGTATGTGTCGCGGCTTACGGTGGGTTACGACGGTTTTGGCAATGCCGTTTATGTGACGCACCCCAACGGCCTGGTATCCGTTTATTGCCATTTGAACGAGTTCGTTCCGGCCTTGCAGGAGGTTGTCCGCAGGTGTCAGTACAAAGAAGAGACGGAGCGGGTAGACGTGAAGCTTCCACCCGCCGTGTTTCCCGTAAAGGCGGGGGATTTGATTGCTTACAGCGGTAATACGGGGGCTTCTCTTGCCCCTCATCTTCATTTGGAATTGCATCGTGTGTCGGACGGGGCGTTGGTGGATCCGTTACCTTATTTCCAACATTTGCTGACGGACGACATGTCACCGGTCGTCCACGGGGTGAAGCTGTATGCTTGTCCGGGGCGGGGTTGGATAGACACCGGAGGGTCGTCCAAGACTTTTACGGTCACGGCCGATGCTTCTGCCCGTGTGGTTCGGGCTTGGGGGCATGTGGGTGCTGCCGTTTGGGCGGACGACCTGATGAACAACACACAGAACAAGTTCGGCATCCGTCGCATCACGCTGAAAGTGGACGGCAGGCAGGTTTTCCAAAGCCTGATGGACGAATTCATGCCGGACGAAAATCCGTTGGTGAATTCGTGGGGAGACTATCCCCACTACCGGAAAACGAAGCATTGGTATTTGAAGTCTTTTGTGGATCCGGGTAACACATTGTGTTTCCTTTCGGCCGACGAGAACCGAGGTTGGGTGGACGTGGACGAGGAACGCGACTACCTCTTTGAATATGCCTTGGAGGATTTGAAGGGAAACGTCCGGGTGTGCCGTTTTACGGTGCGGGGCGAACGTGACGACGCGCGTTTGGCCGAAGCGGAAGAGCGCGAGCAGCTCCGGAAGGCTTCGGGCGCATGGTTGGAGCACGGTCGTCCGCAAGTGGTGCAACGCCCGGGGATGGAGTTGCGTATTCCGGCAGGAGCATTGACAAAAGATGAAGTGCTTCGCGTGGGAGTGGAAGCCAAGGAAGACGGAATTTCCAACCTTTATGTGCTTCACGATGAGTTTTTGCCGTTGGTGAAACGGGCCACGTTGATGTTGGCTCCCCGTACGCCAGTGTCCCGTCCGGAGAAATGTTATATCGAGTCTTCCCGTGGATATGTAGGGGGAGACTATGCAGACGGTTGGTTTTCTGCCCAGATTCGGGATTTGGGAGAGTCGTATGCGTTGGCTATGGACACCGTGGCGCCTGTGGTTCGTTGGAAGACGGATTTCAATGGTAAGAAAGTCAGTGTGTTGCGTTGCGAACTGATGGACAGCGGTTCGGGGGTGAAGTCTTTTAAAGCATACGTGGACGGCCGGTTTGTGCTCTTTACTTCTTATCGGGGAGTATGGACTTGCCGGTTGAAAGAAACGCCGTTGCGTCCGGAGGGCAAACGCCGCCGGTTGACCGTGAAGGTGACGGACCGTTGCGGGAATGAAACGGTGGATGAGAAAGAGTTTATTTATTAACGATAGGTTTATTTACAGAAAGATGAAAATCAAATGGGTAATGACGGTCGTGTTGGCTGTGTGCACGGGCTACGGGCAGGCTTGCACGAATCTGATTGTGGGAAAGAAGGCATCGGCCGACGGGTCGGTCATCGTATCTTACAGTGCGGACGACTTCGGAAGTTTCGGTTTTTTGCGCCATTGGGCGGCCGGAAAGCATGCGAAGGGCGCTACGCGTTCGGTATATAATTGGGAAAACAACAATTATGCGGGAGAGATAGAAGAAGCTCCCGAAACGTACAACGTGATAGGGAATATGAACGAATATCAGTTGACGATTACGGAAACGACTTTCGGTGGCCGTGCCGAGCTGGTAGATTCAACCGGATTGTTGGATTACGGTAGCTTGATATACATTACTTTGCAGCGTGCCAAGACTGCGAAAGAAGCTATCGGAGTGATGACGAATCTGATTGATAAATACGGGTATAACAGTGAAGGCGAGAGCTTTACGATAGCAGACAAGAACGAGGCGTGGGTCATGGATCTGATTGGAAAAGGGACGGGACGCAAAGGTGCGGTGTGGGTGGCCGTGCGTGTGCCGGACGATTGTATCTGTGCCCATGCCAACCAGAGCCGCATCCGCCGTTTCCCGTTGCGCGACAAGGAGAACTGTCTTTATTCCAAAGACGTGATTAGCTTTGCTCGCGAGAAGGGATATTTCAAGGGAAAGAAAGACAGCGATTTTTCATTTGCCGATGCTTATGCTCCCGCTGATTTCAGTGCTTTACGTTTTTGCGAGGCACGGGTGTGGAGCTTCTTTAACCGCTATGTGGACGGAATGGAGAAATATTTGCCATACGCTTCGGGAGAAAATCCGCAGGCCGAACCGATGCCGCTGTTTGTCAAGCCGAACCGCCTGCTTTCCGTGCAGGACGTGAAGGATATGATGCGCGACCATTACGAAGGTACTCCGTTGGCTTTGGACAACGATCCCGGTATGGGGCCTTTCGAAGCTCCTTACCGCCCCACGCCGTTGACATGGGAGGTGGACGGGAAGATGTATTTCAACGAACGTCCTATCTCTACCCAACAGTCGGCATTTGTCATGGTGGCACAGATGCGCAGCCAGTTGCCTGATTATGTGGGTGGCGTACTGTGGTTCGGCTGCGACGATGCGAACATGATGGCTTTCACGCCGGTGTATTGCTGTACGGACTTGGTGCCGGAGTGTTATAGCGACAAGGTGGCGGACGATTTGCACTTTTCTTTTAAAAGTGCTTTTTGGGTATGTAATTGGGTAAGCAGCATCGTGTATCCCCGTTACAGCCAGTTGTTCGGTGAACTCAAAACGGTGCGCGACCGGTTGGAAACCGATTACAATACGTTACAGGAGAAAACGGAAAAAGAAGCCATGGCATTGGCCGGGACGGAGGGCGAAGGGATGTCGGCCGCCCGTAAATACCTGACGGCTTATACGAACCGGACGGCTGCCGGAATGCTCTATGAATGGATGGAGCTGGGCAAGCGTCTGATGGTGAAATATATTGACGGGACTGTGCGCCCTGAAAGAGACGGGCAGTATGTACGTACGCCCGGAGGGGTGGGTGTTCCGGTAGAACGTCCGGGATATCCGGAACGTTATCGCCGTGAAATCGTGAAAGCTACGGGAGACCGCTTTGAGGTGAAATAAATCGTGCAATTAGGGTATTTTCAGATTTCATCGTAGGCGATATGCTGTGAATTGAGTATATTTGCCTGTAAATTGGAACAAAGGATAAAAAATAACTCATAATAATAAGATACGAAATGGATAATGAACTGATTAAATCATGTGAGGCCAAAGCTGAAGCCTGGCTTTCTTCTTCAGTATATGATGCGGCTACGCAGACGGAAGTACGCAAGATGCTCGACAATCCCGACAAGACGGATTTGGTGGAATCTTTTTATCAGAATCTGGAATTCGGAACGGGCGGTCTGCGCGGCATCATGGGAGTGGGCACGAACCGTATGAACATTTACACGGTGGGGGCAGCTACGCAAGGCTTGTCCAATTATCTGAATAAGAACTTCAAGGATCTGAAGCAGATTGCCGTAGTGGTAGGTCATGACTGTCGTAACAACAGCCGTTTGTTTGCCGAGGTTTCGGCCAATATTTTTGCGGCAAACGGCATAAAGGTATCTTTGTTCGACGACATGCGTCCTACGCCGGAAATGTCGTTTGCGATTCGTCAGTTGGGTTGCCAAAGTGGAATCATCCTTACGGCTTCCCACAATCCGAAAGAATACAACGGTTACAAGGCTTACTGGGACGACGGTGCCCAGGTATTGGCTCCCCACGACAAGGGTATCATCGACGAGGTGAACAAAGTCGGTGCCGAGGATATTAAAGGTTTGCATACGGTATTGGACACGGCCAATCCTTTGATTGAGATTATCGGTGAAGAGATAGACAAACTTTATTTGGATAAAATAAAAACCATTTCCATCGACCCGGAGGCGATACGCCGTCAGAAGGACATGAAGATTGTCTATACTCCCATTCACGGTACAGGCATGATGCTGATTCCCCGGTCGTTGCAGTTGTGGGGATTTGAGAACGTCAATACCGTACCCGAACAAATGGTGAAAGACGGTAACTTCCCCACGGTAGTGTCACCGAATCCCGAGAATGCCGAAGCACTTTCCATGGCCATTGCTTTGGCCAAGAAGATAGACGCAGACATCGTGATGGCTTCCGATCCGGATGCCGACCGTGTCGGTATGGCCTGCAAGGACAGCAACGGGGAATGGGTGTTGGTGAATGGTAACCAGACTTGTATGATTTTCCTCTATTACATCATCAAGAACCGTATTGCAATGGGTAAGATGAAGGGGAACGAGTTCGTAGTAAAGACCATCGTGACCACGGAATTGATTAAGGCTATTGCTGACAAGAACAACGTAGAGATGTACGATTGTTACACCGGTTTCAAGTGGATTGCCAGTGTTATTCGCGAAAACGAAGGCAAGAAGCAGTATATCGGCGGAGGAGAGGAGTCATACGGATTCTTGGCCGAAGACTTTGTGCGCGACAAGGATGCTGTGTCCGCTTGTTCGCTCTTGGCAGAAATCTGTGCTTGGGCCAAAGACCAGGGGAAGACGCTGTTCGATGTCTTGATGGATATTTACGTGGAGTACGGTTTCTCTCTCAACCATACGGTTAATGTCGTGAAGCCTGGCAAGACGGGAGCTGACGAAATCAAACAAATGATGGTGAACTTCCGTACGAATCCGCCGAAGGAACTGGCCGGTTCGGAAGTCGTACTGACGAAGGATTATCAGAGCCTGAAGGCTACGGATAATAAGGGTAACGTGACGGACATTGCGCAACCCGCTACCTCCAATGTGCTGCAATGGTATACCGCAGATGGAACAAAGGTGAGTGTCCGTCCATCCGGAACAGAACCTAAAATCAAGTTCTACATTGAAGTGACAGGTGAGATGAAATGTCCGAAATGCTATGCAGAAGCAGAAAAGAAGGCTATGCAAACCGTCGAAGCCGTGAAGGTTTCTTTGGGATTGTAATAGGACGTCTGATGAAATAACTGTTCGGGAAGCCTCGCCTTTAAGGTTGGGGCTTCCGTTTTGTATGATAAGACTTATGGTACAGGTTGTATATGACAAGCCGGCGTATTGGTTTGTTTTTTGTAAGGACGAATTGTTGTTGCAGCGAGAGACGGAAGGCCGTTGTACGGTGCCTTACGGGGCAGAACCTCCGGTGAAGTTGGCAGAATGGAATATCGTGCATCGGCTGACCCCGTTGGAAGGGCGGGAATGCCGGGCGGTAAGCATTGATATGCCGGTGGTGGGAGACGAACGCTATGTCATGACCGGGCTTCGGGCCTCATACGACGTTTTGCCCCGCGAACTTTATTTGAAGGCCGGAAAGGGAGCCGAGATTCTTTATTGGGATAAGAATACGAAGTTTTGCGGAGTATGCGGGGCACCGATGAAGTTGCATACGGATATCAGCAAACGTTGCACGAACTGCGGGAAAGAAGTCTGGCCCCAGTTGGCCACGGCCATCATCGTATTGGTACGCCGGGGAGATAGCATTCTATTGGTGCATGCCCATAATCTTCGTGGGAAGTATTACGGACTGGTGGCCGGTTTTGTGGAGACCGGAGAGACGCTCGAAGAATGTGTGCGCCGCGAATTGATGGAAGAAACTGGCGTACGTGTGGAGAATATCCGATATTTCGGCAGCCAACCGTGGCCTTATCCTTGCGGATTGATGATTGGTTTTTATGCGGACTATGTGGAGGGAGACTTACATTTGCAACGTAGTGAAATCGCATACGGCGGTTGGTTTAATCGTGACAAATTGCCGGACATACCCGGAAAGGTCTCCATGGCACGCATGTTGATTGACGCGTGGTTGGAAGGGAGGCTTGCGGAAGGATGTGGCGGGTGACAAACAAAAAGCGGGAAGTGCTTTTCATTGCATTCCCGCTTTTCTGATTTCTTTGCTAAGTGTAGGCTTTCTTTTATTCTGTGGCAAGGAGTTCTTCGGCCAATTCTTCCATTTGCAAGAGGTCGGCTTTCTTCATGCTGCTTTTAATCGTGACCATGTGTTCCATGATTTCCATGTTTTTCATTTCCGACAACATGCACGACATCATGCGTCCGGCGGTAGGTGCCCAAGAGCCGTTTTCGATGATGCCCACCCGGCGTTTCTGGAAATTCTTGATTTGCAGATGGTGCAGGAAGTCGAACATCGGGGGGAATACCCCTGCATCGTATGAGGATGCGGCCACAATCATCTTGCTGTAACGGAACGCACTTTCCACGGCCAGAGCCATGTCGTCCCTACAGAGGTCAATAAGCATGACTTCGGTGGCTCCTTTTTCGCTTAGGATTTCAGCCATCCGGCGTGCGGCGGCAGCCGTATTTCCATGTATGGAGGCATAAGCCACGACAACCCCTTCCGTTTCCGGTTCGTATTTGCTCCAAGTATCGTAAAGCCCGATGTAATACCCTAAGTTTTCTTTCAAGACAGGCCCGTGGAGCGGACAAATCATGGCGATGTCCAGACCGGCGGCTTTCTTCAGCAAAGCCTGTACTTGCGCCCCGTATTTTCCGACGATGTTGAAGTAGTAACGGCGGGCTTCGTCTATCCATTCCCCCTCATGGCAGAGTGCGCCGAACTTGCCGAAAGCATCGGCGGAGAACAGGATTTTCTCACTTTCTTCATACGTCAGCATCACTTCCGGCCAGTGTACCATCGGCGCCATGATAAATTTCAGGGTATGTTGTCCCAGACAGAGCGTGTCGCCCTCCTTGACGGTTTGCGTACGTCCTGCGAAGTTGACTTCTTCAAAAAACTGAGGCATCATTTGGATGGCCTTGGCACTGGCTACGATTGTGGTCTCGGGATATTTTTCGGCAAACCATCCGATGTTGGCCGCATGGTCAGGTTCCATATGCTGCACGATGAGATAATCCGGCGTCCTTCCCTCCAAGGCTTCTTCCAGACGAACTGTCCATTCCTCCGTTTTACGCTGGTCTATCGTGTCCATCACGGCTATCTTTTCGTCCGTGATAACGTATGAGTTGTACGAAATGCCTTGTGGTACGACGTATTGGCTCTCGAATAAGTCCAAATCCTTGTCGTCGGCGCCAATGTATCTGACGTAGGGTGTGATATTGTCGTTCATATTGCTTGATATTGAAGTTTAAAATCCGGTGCAAATATCGCACTTTTCTCCGGATTTTACAACATATTTCCTTATCTTCATCCCATTCTCATTTGTTGCAACAGCTCTTTTTGCCTTTCGCTCAGGCTGGCAGGGAGTTGCACGTTGTATGTCAGAATCAGGTTGCCGCGCGTACCGTCGGAATGCATGTCGCCTTTGCCTTTCAGGCGGACTTTGGCGCCAGGCTGTGTACCGGGCTTTATTTTCAGTTTCAATTTGTCGCCTTCCGGGGTTTGTACGATGATGGAGCCGCCCAGCAACGCCGTGTACATGTCGATATTTACCGTGCACTCACGGTCGGCATAACTTACAGTCCCGCTTTCGTTTCCAAACGGGTCGAATCCCCGTTTGAAGCCGCTGCGGTAGCTGCGTGCGCGTCCACCGCCTCCGCCGAACATTTGCGTGAAGAAGTCCGAGAAGCCTCCTCCTGTAAACTGGCTGAAATCAAATCCTTCAAAGCCGCCTGCGTCTGCACCGCCTGTGGCACCGCCGCCCATGCCTGCCATTTTCCAGTGTTCGCCGTATTGGTCGTATTTGGCCCGTTTTTCCGGATCGTTCAGCACATCGTACGCTTCATTCAGTGCCTGGAATTTGGCTTTGGCTTTAGGGTCGTCGGGATGCAGGTCCGGGTGGAACTGTTTGGCCCTTTTCTTGTAAGCGGCCTTGATGTCCTTTTGCGGAGTATCCTTGCTGATACCCATTATTTTATAATAATCGATAAATGCCATAGTTAAAAATCTCCTTTCTGCATAATTTGCAACAAATAAGATGCCAATCTGTTTGTAGAAGACGGCATTATTGTTATTTTTGCATGGAAGATTCAATTTCAGAGGGAAGATTATGGCAAATAGTACGGCAGAGAGACAGATAGTGAGTTTAAAAATTGTGCATACCAGTGACGTGCATGGCAGTTTTTTCATGCGGGATTATGTGAACAATCATGCCGTAAGGGGAAGCCTTTCGCGAGTGTATGCCTACGTGCAGTCGTTGCGAAAAGTTTATGGCAAAAGGTTGTTGCTGATGGACGGCGGGGACATATTGCAGGGAAGCCCCGTGGTGTATTACAGTAATTTCGTGGCTTCTTCCGGAAAGAATCTGGCAGCGGAAATCATGAACTATATGGCATACGATGTGGGTGCGATGGGGAATCATGACATCGAGACGGGGCATGCGGTGTACGACCGTTGGACGGCCGCCTGCCGTTTTCCGGTGCTGGGGGCCAATGTGATAGACCGGGCGAGGGGCGGATGCTACTTGCCTCCCTATTGCATATTGGAGCGTTGCGGTGTGAAAGTAGCCGTAATGGGGATGACTACCCCGGCTGTGCCGAACTGGCTTCCGCCGGCTTTGTGGGACGGCCTGGAGTTTGAGGATATGGTGTCTTGTGCAAAGCGGTGGGTTCCCCTGATTCGGGAGAAAGAGCAGCCGGATGTACTCGTCGGACTGTTCCATTCCGGCAAGGAGGGCGGCATCGTTACGCCGGACTATGCGGAGAACGCGGCTTTGGACGTAGCTCGCGAAGTGGCGGGATTCGATGTCGTGTGCTATGGGCATGACCACATGAAGAACTGTGAAACGGTGAAAGGTCCCGACGGCAAAGAGGTGCTTTGTCTGGCTCCCTCGAGCATGGCCGTAACGGTGGGCGAGGTCGATATAGACGTAGAGACGGGACGGGAGGGCAACCGTGTGGTGTCCGTGAAGGGGAAAATAACGGATTTGTCGTACTATAAAGGCGAAGA
>ERZ772865.1463-NODE-1463-length-23624-cov-11.739276_pt1 | contig 23624 bp, 19 predicted proteins | sample MGYA00512133_ERZ772865 | MGnify/ENA primary metagenome ERZ772865 (study PRJEB29015, sample SAMEA2737722) | human gut metagenome | biome: human gut; feature: human-associated habitat; material: faeces | place: China | collected 2012 ...
TATTATAATAATGTTATTACTATATATCTTTATATTAAGAAAAAATAAAGTAAAAGTAAGAGAAAAATATAATTATAAAGAAATAATAAGAAGTATATTAGATATTAATAAAAGTATAACTATATATAATCTTATTAAAGAAGGCTATATATATACATCAATAATAATACTATATTATACTTTAATTAATAAATATAATTATAGTTATGAAAATACAAGTATAATTATAGTTAATGTATACTTCTATGGAATATACTTTATAAAATATATTAGTTATATATTAAAAAAACATCTTGAAGTAAATAGCGATAATTTTAGTAATCAAATAATTAAAGTATCTAATTATTTGATTACAATAACAATACTTTTAATGATAATATCAGGTCCTATTTGTAAAATACTATTTAGTAATAATAATTTTCTGTTTGATTTAGTAGTATTAATATTCTTTTATACATTATATAATTATGTAATGGATATAAGTATAAAAGTTACCAGTAGTAAAATAAATAAAATATCCTTATTAAGTGGATTAATAATTAAACTAGTATTTGAAATACCACTTATTAATGCCAGTTATCGTATGGGTAGTAGTCTATATTTTGGTAGTGTATTATCTATAATAATAGGTATGGCTACTAGTACAATTATTAGTATTATATTTATAAATAAAAAGTTAAAAATAAGCATTTTAAATAATTTTAGTAATATTTTAAATATTATTTACGAAAATATAATATTATGCTTAATATTAGTATTATTAACCTTAATAGTAAGAGTAGAAAATACCAGTATAATAGGAAGTATCTTAGTAATAATATTCTATACATTTATTACAATATTATTTTACATAATCAAAAAAATACTCAAGAAAAAAGTGTGAGTTTATTGCACTTTTTTTTATATTATGATATCATTGTATTAGTAGAAAAGTAAGGTGAATATAGTGAAAAAGAGTAAACTATTTATGATAATTTCTTTAAGTGTATTAGTGATAACAATAATAGTAAGTGGTACTTATGCTTTATATAAAGCTCAGTTATCTAAAAATATTGGAGTAAATACAACAACACATGGACTAGCATATTATATTAATTATGTTAAAGGTACTGATATAACTGCCGCTACTTTAAATCCTAGTACTTCTTATGAAGGTGGAGCAAGTAGCGATATTGAATTTTGGAAGAAGGATGACTCTTATGATATATATGGTAAAATAGAATTAACTGTTAATACTATAGGTACTAATTTAAGTAATAGTCCTGCACTTAAATATGCCGTAGTAAATAATGGTAATGTACTAAAGGAGGGATCTTTAAAAGGTACTACATCCGGTTCAAAAGTAACAATATTAAAAAATCTATATCTAGAACAAACTAAGCAAATATATACAGTATATGTATGGCTTGATAATAGTGAAGAACTAGGTAATATATCTAATGAATCTCTTAGTATATCAGTAGATTGCACTGCTAGTCTTCAAAAAGAACCAACAGCAGCAGACACTATTATTAGTTTATATACTAGTGCAGCAAAGGTAACAGCAACAAATAATAGTATTACATATAATACAGCACCATCAGTATCATTAATGAATGATAGACTGGGTGGTACTACAACTAGTCTAGATGGTGGCAATATAAGATATTATGGAGCAAGTCCAAATAACTATATATACTTTAATTGTTCTGACTATAGTAATCAAACATCTAGTACATGTGAAACATGGCGAATAATAGGTGTGTTTGATGGGAAATTAAAATTAATAAGAGGTAGTCAAATAGGAACATATTCTTGGGACAATAAGAATACTAGTACAGGAGCAGAAAACGATGCTGGTAAAAATGACTGGACTACAGCAAGATTAATGAAACTACTTAATCCAAGAGATTATTATAAAGTAGACTCTAACGACAACAATCTAGGGCAGAGTTTATATTACAATAGTGCGTCAGGAAAATGTTATAGTGGTCAAAATAATGCCACAGTAGATTGTGATTTTACAAGTACAGGAATAAAAAATGATGAAACAAGAAATATGATTGCAGAGACAACATATTATTTAGGAGGCTGGAATAGTTATTCAGTATATCCAAATGAAATATATGAATATGAAAGAGGAACAACAGTATATACAGGAAGACCACCAACATGGCCAGGAAAAATAGCGCTAGCATATCCAAGTGATTATGGCTATGCGGCGGATTTAAATCAGTGTAAAGATAAAACACTATACGATTACGATAATAGTACTTGTACTTCAAACAACTGGATGAAAGCAATTTTAGGTACTTCTAGTCATGGATGGTTATTAACCCCTCGTTCCGGCGGTTCGTACAATGCGTGGAATGTGTATTCGGGCGGCTATGTGGGCAGCACCTACCTTGCGTATTATGCGATTGGGGCCGTGCCAGTCCTTTCTCTAAGTTCTAAACTGGGAATAGAGTCAGGAGATGGCTCAAGTAGTAATCCGTACAAATTAAGTGCGTAAGCAGTTAAATTGTGATAACTTTGGTAGGAAGAACTTGGTAAGGGACCCCTCAAACAGGTGAAGTCTGTTAGGGGCAAGGGCGGCGAAAGTCGCCAAGAGAAGATAAGTATTCATGGAAAGGCGAAAAATGAAAAATAAATTTTGGTATTAACACTAGTTTGGTGCCTTATAAAGTAAAATAGATATGTAGATAAAAAGAATAGAAAGGAAAGGATATTATGACTAATGTAAGTAATTACTATATAGATAGTAAAAATAAATTAATTAGTGATAAAGAATCTTATATTATAGGTAATAAATATAGATTTACAATATTAACTCCTAGAATGATAAGATTAGAATATAGTATTAATGGTGTATTTGAAGATAGACCAACTTCTTTAGTAATAAATAGAGCTTTTCCTAAAGTACCATATTCTATTACTGAAAGTAGTACTCTTATTCAAATAGATACTGGTATATTTACTTTATCTTATGTAAAAGATAGTGATTTTAAATCAACTACTTTTGGTAGTAATATAAAAGCAGTAATAAATGGTACCAATAAAGAATGGCAGGCAGGTAGCAAAGAAATAAGAAATATGCGAGCCATTAATTATTCAATAGATAGTATCAAAGATAAAATAATATTAGATAAAGGATTATATTCCTTAGACGGAATATGTCTAATAGATGATTCTGGGTCTCTAGTATTAGATGAAAACGATAATTTCATAGAAAGACCTAAGGATATAAAAGATTTATATCTAATTATGTATAATAATGATTTTGAAGGCTGTCTAACAGATTATTTCACTTTAACAGGTTATCCTAATCTAATACCAAGATATGCTCTTGGAGCTATATGGTATAAGAACGATAACTATAGTACTAGTGATATAGTTAATTTAGTAAATAAATTCAATATAAATAATATTCCAATATCAGTATTTCTACTTGGAGACTATTGGCATAACGGAAGTACATTAATACCAAGTATAGATTTAAAATATATAAGCAGTTATTTAAATAACAATAATATAAAACTGGGAGTAACAATTAATCCCACTAGTTATATAAATAAAGGTACTAATGAATATAACTATATAAGTAGTTATACTAACTTAGATAAAGTAAACTTTATTCCTTTATCTAATGATAAGATAGGTATATATTTTAATATATTTATAAATAACTTAAATAATCTTGGAGTATCAGTATATAGTATTGATTATAATAATCCATTAGATAGAATAAATTTATGGAAGATAGACCACTATCACCATGGACTAAGTAATATAAAAAATATAAGAGGATTAACACTATCTAGAAATGCAAATATAGCTATGCATAGATATCCTATTATTTGGAGTGGTAAAACCTTAGTAAACTGGACAACATTAAATTTATTACCAAGATATAATTCTCAAGGATATAACATGGGCTTATCCTTTATAGCCCATCCTATTGGTGGCTATCACGGTGGTATTGAAGAAGACGAATTATACTTAAGGTATATTGAGTTCTCTTGTTTCTCACCAATATTTCTCTTAGCTAGTGAAGGCGGAGTATACTATAAAAGAGAACCATGGAAATGGAATAGTATCATTAGAAATAATATAATATACTATATGAATTTAAGATATAAACTAATACCATATCTATATAGTGAAAGTTATAACTATCATAAAACTGGGCATGGACTAGTAAAACCATTCTATATAGATTATCCTAAGATAATAGATGAACCACTATATAAGAATGAATACTTCTTCTGTAGAAACTTCTTTGTAGCCCCAATTACTGAAAGAAAAAATAGTGTTATCAAAAGATCTATAAAGAAAATATATGTACCAAATGGTATATGGTTTGATTACCTAAATGGTAAAAAATATACTGGTAATAAATACTATAATAACTTCTATCGTGATGAAGACTATCCTGTATTTGTTAAAGCCGGTTCTATCATACCAACAAGTATAAATATTAAAGAAGATATACCAAGTATATTAGAACTAAATATATATCCACTAGATAATGGTGAGTATTCCTTCTACGAAGATGATGGCTATTCTAATAACTATAAAAAAGGCTTATACATGATAACTAAGTTTAATTATCAGTATGAATTAGATAATTATACATTTATTATCTCAAGAGAAGAAGGTAAGAACTTATTATCCAGAAGAACATACTTACTTAGATTTAAAAATACTAGAAATATAACTGAAGTAAATATTGAAGATAAAACAATAAGTTATAGCACTTATTATGATAGAGATGACTTTATCATAAAAATAGATAATGCTATCGTAGGTAGAGAAATCAAAGTAAATATCAAAGGTACTAATATACTTGTAGGATCAGATGTAATAATAAATGAAGAAATAAAAAATATCTTATTTGATCTAGAAATAAGAACAAACTTAAAAGAAGAATTAGATAAGATACTATTTAGTGATTTAGAAATAAGAAAGAAAAGAATAAAAATAAGAAAACTAAAAAGAAAAGGTTTAGATAAAAAATATATAAATGTATTTATAAATTTACTTGAATATATAGAAAAATCATAGTATAATACATAGATATATAAGGAGGCATTTATGAAAGATATACTAAAAATATTATTAGAATTCTTAATTGTATATATTGGAGTATTTATATTATATTGGTTAATCTTTGTAAGAAAGAAAACTAAATATAATCCCAATAAAGTACCCGTAGAATTCTATTACTTAGTTAGCCTCTACCGATTAGATCAAAGTAAAATAAACTATAAGAAATTTATTTATGCTACGGCTTTTGTTAATACCTTTATTATAGATACAACATATCTAATAATATCTAAATTATTAGATAAATGGATGTGGCAATTAATCGTAGGTATATTTATAATAATACTACTAATAATTATTCTATATGGTCTACTTGGTAGATACTATCAAAAACATGGTATGGTAAGTACTAAGACTATCAAAGTAAAAGATACTCCTAAAGATAAAAATGTCCCAAAAAAGACTAATACAGCAAAGAAAAGAGGTAACAAAAATGTATAATTTTAGAAAGACAGAAAAGAAATGGCAAGATTATTGGGAAGAAAATAAAACATTTAAGACCGATATAAGAGACTTTAGTAAACCAAAGTATTATGCTCTAGATATGTTTCCATATCCATCAGGAGTAGGTCTTCACGTTGGCCATCCTGAAGGATATACTGCTACTGACATAGTAGCAAGAATGAAGAGAATGCAAGGCTATAATGTTTTACATCCAATGGGTTGGGATGCCTTTGGCCTACCCGCAGAACAATATGCCGTTAAAACAGGAAATCATCCAAGCGGTTTTACCGAGTCAAATATTAAAGTATTCAAAAAACAATTAAAAGAATTAGGTTTCTCTTATGATTGGGATAGAGAAATATCAACAGCAGATCCATCTTATTATAAATGGACCCAGTGGATATTTAAAAGACTATATATGGATGGCTATGCTAAATATATTGATATGCCCGTTAACTGGTGTGAAGAATTAGGAACAGTACTATCTAACGATGAAGTAATAGACGGTAAGAGTGAAAGAGGAGGCTATCCAGTAGTTCGAAAGAATATGAAACAGTGGTCTATGGATATACCTAAGTTTGCCGATAGACTTCTAAATAACCTAGATAATTTAGATTGGCCAGAATCCACTAAAGAAATCCAAAGAAACTGGATAGGTAAGAGTTATGGTGCTAATATTACTTTCAAAGTAGATGGTACCGATAAAGAATTCACAGTATTCACTACAAGATGTGATACCTTGTTTGGTGCTACCTACTGTGTGCTTGCTCCTGAACATAGTCTAGTAAAAGAAATAACAACTCCTGAATATAAAGATGTAGTAGAGGATTATATCAAGTTATCAGCCTCTAAGTCAGAACTAGAAAGAACAAATGCTAGTAAAGAAAAAACAGGTGTATTCACCGGAGCTTATGCTATTAATCCAGTAAATAACAAAAAGATACCTATCTGGATAAGTGATTATGTTCTAGCAAGTTATGCTAATGGAGCCATTATGGCAGTACCTGCTCACGATGAAAGAGACTATGAATTTGCTAAGAAATTTAATCTAGATATCATACCAGTAATTGAAGGCGGCGATATCGCTAAAGAAGCTTATACAGGAGATGGACTTCACATCAATAGCGGGTTCTTAAATGGTTTAAATAAAGAAGACTCTATCAAAAAGATGATAGAATATCTTGAAGAAAATAAATTAGGTACTAAGAAAGTTAACTATAAAATAAGAGAATGGATATTTGCTCGTCAAAGATATTGGGGTGAGCCAGTACCAGTAATTCATATGGAAGATGGTACTATCAAATTAGTACCAGATGAAGAGTTACCACTTACTCTTCCAATAATGGATGACTATAAAGGTAAGAATGGTATGGCACCATTAGAGAATGCTACCAAGTGGAAAAATGTAGTAATAGATGGTATGAAGGGTAAAAGAGAAACTTCCACTATGCCAGGAGCAGCAGGCTCTTCTTGGTATTATTTAAGATATATTGATCCACATAATGATAACGAAATAGGAGATCCAGAATTATTAAAACACTGGATGCCAGTAGATCTATATGTCGGAGGGCCAGAACACGCTGTTGGTCACTTATTATACTCTAGAATGTGGTGTAATTATCTATATGATAAAGGAATATCACCAGTACCAGAACCATTTAAAAAACTAGTTCACCAAGGTATGATACTAGGAGAAAACAATATTAAGATGGGTAAGAGATATCCAGAGTATGTCGTAAATCCATCAGATATAGTAGTATCTCATGGAGCAGATGCTCTAAGATTATATGAAATGTTTATGGGACCACTTGAAGCAGATAAACCATGGAGTAATGCTGGTATAGATGCTTCAAAGAAATTCCTTGATAGAATATATAGATTATTTGAAGAAAACAAAGTTCTTGATAAAGAAAATAAAAATCTTGAAAAGATATATCATCAAACTATAAAGAAAGTAACTAATGACTATGAAACACTTAACTTTAATACGGCAATTAGTCAAATGATGATCTTTATTAATGCTGTATATAAAGAAGGTTATTTACCTACTGAATATGCTGAAGGTTTTGTTAAAATACTTAGTCCATTATGTCCTCATCTAGGAGAAGAACTATGGAGTATGTTAGGACATAATAATACTATAACTTATGAACCATGGCCTACTTATGATGAATCTAAGACTACTGAAGATACCATTGAAATAGCCATTCAAGTTAATGGTAAAGTAAGAGATACTGTTAAAGTATTTAAAGATATTTCTAAAGAAGACTTAGAAAAAGAGGCTTTAAATAGTGACATTATTAAAAAGTGGTTAGAAGGTAAAGAAGTAGTAAAAATAATAACTATTCCGGGTAGAATAGTTAATATAGTAATAAGGTAATCATTAATTTGATTATCTTTTTTCTTATTCAGTTCGAGCCTATAGTCTCTCACTGTTAAACAAAGCCTAAGGTCTTTGTTTAAAATATTTATTATTTGTATACATTTGTATTATATACAAAATTCTCATAAACACTTATAAATAAAAGCTTTACAAAGATATTAAAAAAATAGTCATATTTTCCTTGACTATAATATTTAAACTGGTATATAATGTTTGCGTGGTTAATACTTATGGTGTTCTCTTCTTTTTCTAAGGTTTTTACTTTGGAAGGAGAGGTGATTTTATGATAGAAAGTAATTTCTTAACCTTAGGGGGAGGAGGTTATTAGTAGATGGAATTAGTTATAGCATACGCTTTAACTATTCTTGTTACCATAGCAGTAATAGTGCTAGGTAACCATAGAAAATAGATAAAAAATCGGGGCACCTCAGGGGGTAGCTCCGATAACACTAGTTTGAAGAGAACACCTCGAAAATAGGTGTTAGCCATTTTTATTATGACTAATTTCTCTTTCATATACATTATATTATATTTTTTAAAAAAAAGCAAGGCAACCGAGTAGAAAATTATAAATAGTATCTTTTTCTTGACAAAAAACAAACAATTGTATATAATAATCTCATTATTGGGAGGTAAGTATGGCGTATTATTTAACCATTAAAAAGAATAAAGAATATAGTAAATTAGATATTTCTAGTTTACCAGAATTTAAGAAGATATCCAAATTTAGAGAGAAAACTTCATACTCACTTGAAGAAATAGACTACTTTACATCTTGCTTTAGCAATGAAATTGTACTAAAAAGAGCTTTATTACAAGAAGGTATAATTGAAGAATGTGATGTAACTAAAGATATTGAAATACGTTATAAAGATAAAGATAAATTATCAAAAGTAAGATACGATTTAGTTTATAAAGATGCTGCTAAATATTTTAATGTTGATTTTCTAAGATACTTTGTATTAAGTAAAAGTAGTGATAGAGATTTCTTAAATAAATTAACAAGTTTTTATAGAAACAGTTATTGCAATAATGAAAATATATGTCGTATTAGATATATATTAGAAACAAAGAATGAACATGAATTTACAATGCAAGAGACATTAACAAGTTTTGTATTTAATGAAGTATATGCGACTGATTATAAAACAGGTAATTGTTCATTAAAATATAAATCATTACATGATCTAGCTATGTTTTGTTTTACATACGAAATAAATAGCATTCGTAAAGAAATAAATATATCTAGTAAAGAAAAAGAAGAAAATAGAATAAAAATGTTAAATAGTTTAAAAACACCTAAACCTAAAATTAGAACGCTAAAGAAAAAGAATTATGAATTAGAAGGACAAATGTCATTTGATGATTTAGAATATTAATTATTAAAAAGTTAGTATAAGAAGTTAAGTAATTACTTTTCTTCTTTTCTTTTTTATGGTATACTTATCATGGTGATATTAAATGAATGATAACATAAAAAAAAGAATAGAAGAATTAGTAAACATATTAAATAAAGCAAGTCATGAATACTATGTTTTAGATAGTCCATCTATTACAGATCAGGAGTATGATGATTATTATAGCGAATTACTAAGGCTAGAAGAAAAGTATCCAGAATTAAAAAGAGAAGATTCTCCTACACTAAGAGTAGGAGGAGAGGCAATAAGTAAGTTTGAGAAGGTTACTCATAAGACTCCAATGCTATCATTTGATGATATATTTAACGAAGATGAAATAAGAGCCTTTGATGAAAGAATTAGAAAAACTATTAAGTATCCAACTTATACAGTAGAACCTAAAATGGATGGTCTATCAGGTTCACTTATCTATGAAAAAGGCCTACTTGTAAGAGTGGCTACCCGTGGTAATGGTGTAGTGGGAGAAAATATTACGTTAAATGCTAAAACTATAAAATCAATACCACTTAGACTAACTAAACCAATTGATATAGAAGTACGTGGAGAAATCTATATGAGTAAAGCCTCATTTGCTAAAGCAAATATGGAAAGAGAATTAAATAATGAACCATTATTTGCTAATCCAAGAAATGCAGCGGCTGGATCAGTAAGACAATTAGATAGTAAGATAACCGCCAAAAGAGGCCTAGATTTTATGGCTTATTTTATACCAAATCCTAGAGACTATGGTATAAAAGAGCAGTCAGAATCATTAGACTATCTAAAAGAACTAGGTTTTGTTACCAATTATAAATTAAATACTACTGCAAGTAGTGTAGATGAAATAATTAAAGATATTGAAAAATTAGCAAGTATTAGAAAAGACTTACCATATGAAATAGATGGTGTAGTATTAAAAGTAAATAACTTAGATGATGAAGAAGAACTAGGATATACTGCTAGAGTACCAAGATGGGGTATAGCCTATAAATTTCCGGCAGAAGAAGTACTGACAACATTAAAAGAAATAAAGTTTACGGTAGGAAGAACAGGCAAAATAACTCCTAATGCCATTTTCTCACCAGTCCATGTAGCAGGATCATTAATATCCAAAGCAACTCTACATAACGAAGACTACTGCATAGCTAAAGATGTAAGAGTAGGAGATACTATATCTATTCGTAAAGCCGGAGATGTAATTCCTGAAGTAGTAAGAGTATTAAAAGAAAGAAGAAATGGTACTGAGAAAGAATTTACTATGATAGAAAACTGTCCTATATGTAATACTAGATTAGTAAGAAAAGAAAAAGAAGCAGACTATTATTGTCCTAATAATTTATGTCCTGCGAGAAAGATAGAAAACATAATTCATTTTGCTGAAAGAGAAGCTATGAATATAGATGGAATGGGTGAGTCAGTAATTGAAGATCTATATAATGAAGGCTTTATTACTGATGTAACCGATATATATGATATAAATAAATATGAAGATGAATTAATGAATCTAGAAGGTTATGGTACTAAAAAGATAAGTAATTTAAAGGCTGCTATTGAAAGAAGTAAATCTAATTCATTAGAAAGATTATTATATGGACTAGGTATTAGAAATGTAGGAGCTAAAACAGCTAAAGTATTAGCAAGATACTATAAAACACTAGATAATTTAATGAATGCTAGTACTGAAGAACTAACAGGTATTAATGATATAGGTAGTATAATAGCCACAAGTATAAAAGAATATTTTAATGATATAAATAATAAAAATATAATAAATAAATTAAAAGAATATGGAGTAAATACAACCTATATAAATAATACTGAATATGAAGAAAAAGAAGAATTTAAAAATAAAACTTTTGTTCTAACCGGTAGTTTAATCAATATAACTAGAGATGAAGCTAGTAAAATAATTGAAGATCTAGGCGGTAAAGTATCATCTTCAGTAAGCTCTAAAACTTCAGTAGTAATAGTAGGAGATTCTCCAGGTAGTAAGTATGATAAAGCCTTATCATTAAATATTCCTATATGGAATGAAGAAGAATTCTTAGAAAAAATAAATAATTAATATTGTTAAATAAATATATTTATGATAAAATCTTTATAGATAGTAAATAAGGAGTCATTATGAAAGAATATTTAAAAAAATACAAATTATATATAATAATTGGAGTAAGTATTTTAATATTATTAGTGGGAGGAACACTAGCTTATTATACATGGAAGAGTACATCTAATGCAGTAGTTAATGCTGAGGTTTGTACTCCTACAGTTACCTTTGCAGGAGGTTCTACGATAAATGGAGTAGATATAGTACCAGTATTAACTAAAGAAGAAGGAACTATCAAAGATATTGAAGTAAAAAAGAATAGTACTTGTAATAGAGATGTAACTATGAATTTATATTTAGAGTTAACTACTTTTCCTACAGAACTAGCAGAATCTTCTTTTGTCTATGAATTATATAAAAATAGTGAAACTATGGCTATAGCAAGTGGTAACTTTGCTAATAAAAAAGAAGGAGATACAATAACACTTTTATCTAATCAAATATTGAATACAAGTAAAGATACTTATACATTATATATTTATATAGATGGTAATGTTGATAATCCTGGTACAATGGCAGGAAAAAACTTCTTATTTAAATTATGGGGTTCAGGAGAAGGAGCAATATATAAAGAGAATGTAATAACTACTACAGATAGTGCTACAGCAAGTACATCAAAGTTCTTTAATACTGAAGTAATGAGAGAAGAGATACAATCACTTACTATTGCCGAAGATAATACAGTACCAGACATAGAAGGAGTAGTATCAAAAGATATATCACAAAACAAAGATGGAACAGTAATGTTATGGTATACACCAAAAGAAGTAACATCAAGTGATGGAAGTACAAAAACAATGTATGATATGTGGATAGGCGGAGAAAATGGAGTATTACAAACAGGTACTAATGCTTCAGGTATGTTTGCTTATTTAACTAATATAGAAAAGTTAGACTTATCAAAACTAGATACTTCATACATAACAAATATGTCTAAAATGTTTTATATGAGTTCGGGTTTAAAATCAATAGATTTATCAAACTTTAATACAAGCAATGTTACTAATATGAATGGTATGTTCTGGGGATGTTCTAGTCTAGCAAGTTTAGATTTAAAAACATTCAATACTAGTAAGGTAACAGATATGAATAATATGTTTGCAGAATGCTCTAACATAACAGAATTAGACTTGTCTAATTTTGATATATCAAATGTTACTACGATGGGTAATCCATATAGTTATGGTTATGGTGGTATGTTTAGAAATTGTAAATCATTGAAGAAATTAAATGTAAGTTCATTTAATACTTCAAAAGTAAAGTATATGAGTAATATGTTTCAAGGATGTTCTAGTTTAACTAGTCTAGACTTATCTAATTTTGATACTAGTAATGTGACAGCAATGGCTTCAATGTTTGCTACGTGTACTAATCTAACAAGTTTAAATCTAACAAGTTTTAATACTAGTAAAGTAACAAATATGCAAGGTATGTTTTATGGTTGCGGTAGTCTGACCACTTTAGATTTATCAAACTTTAATACTAGTAAAGTAACACTAACGAATAATATGTTTTATGGATGCTCCAATCTAACTACTTTAGATTTATCTAGTTTCAATACAGGTAGTGTAACAAGTATGGTATTTCTGTTTTATGGATGCTCCAATTTAACTACTTTAGATTTATCTAATTTCAATACAGATAGTGTAACAAATATGTTGGGAATGTTTAATGGTTGTAGTTCACTAACTAGCTTAGATTTAAGTTCATTTAATACATCGAGTGTTACTAATATGAAAGGAATGTTTTATTTAGCAAGTTCTTTAAAAACAATATATGTATCAAATTTATGGAATACAAGCAAAGTAACTAGTTCTACAAATATGTTTTATAATTGTACTTCACTAGTTGGTGCAGTACCATTTGATAGTACTAAAGTAGATGTAACTATGGCAAATTATACTACGGGATATTTAACATATAAAGCTAATAACTAAGAAAGGTATAACTAATATCTTTCTTTTTTAGTATATAGATATGGCTTATATATAATAGGTATGTAGATACATTGTTATTAGACTATAGGCTAATAACAACACTAAAAGACCTAGACTTTTAGTGAATAAAATAATAGAAAAAGTGTATATTTAAGTATAAATATATCTTTTTTTTAATAAATATGATAAAATGTATTAGGAGAGTGATAAAGTGAGAGTAGTTATATCTGCTGGTGGAACTGGAGGACATATATATCCAGCCTTAGCAATTATAAATAAAATAAAAGAAATGGAACCAAATAGTGAGTTCCTATATATAGGTACTACTAATAGAATGGAAAAAGATTTAATACCAAGTATGGGGTATAGATATGAAGGTATAGAAGTAACAGGATTCAAAAGAAAATTAACATTAGATAACTTTAAAACAATAACTAATTTTATTAATGCCATTAAAAGATGTAAAATAATAATAAAAGATTTTGATCCAGATATAGTAATAGGTTGTGGAGGTTATGTTACTGCTCCTGTTATATATGCCGCTAAAAAGTTAGGTAAAAAAACATTCATTCATGAACAAAATAGTGTAGTAGGATTAGCCAATAAATTTTTAGCTAGATATACAGATAAAATAGGAGTATCATTTGAAAGTACTATCAAAGATTTTCCTAAAGGAAAAGCTATATTAACAGGTAATCCATGTAGTGAAAAAGCCCTAAGTATAAAGAAAACTACTAAAGAAAAACTAGGTATAACCAAAGATAAAAAACTAGTATTAATAGTTATGGGTTCTCTTGGTAGTAAAACTATTAATGATAAAATATTTAGTTTTATAGATAAATTCAGAAGTAAAAACTATAGTGTAATAATAGTTACAGGTAATAGTTATTATGAAAGAGTAAAAGATAAAAGAGTACCAAGTAATGTCAAAGTATTACCATTTATCTATGAAATGCCTTCAGTTATGAAAATAACCGACTTAATGGTTACAAGAGCAGGAGCCTCTACTATGAGTGAAATAACTGCTTTAGAAGTACCTTCTATCTTTATACCAAGCCCATATGTAACCAATAACCATCAGTATAAAAATGCTATGGATTTAGTAGACAATAATGCTGGTTTAATACTAGAAGAAAAAGATTTAACAGATACATCACTAATAAACTTAATAGATAAAACAATAAATGATGAAAATAAACTAAAAGAAATGAAAAGTAATTTAAAGAAATTAGGTATCAAAGATAGTGGTGAAAGAATATATAATATACTAAAGGATTTGATATTAGATGAACGAAAATTTTATTAAAAACTATGAATATTATAAAGATATATCATTAAAAAAATATAATACTTATAGATTAGATGTTAAATGTGGATATTTAATATATCCAGGTAATACTAAAGAATTAATAGATTTATTAAAGTATTTAAAAGAAAATAATATAAATTATTTCATATTAGGAGGAGGATCTAATATAATACTAGCAAAACCATACTTTGATGTTGTAATAAAATTAGATAAATTAAATAATATCGAAATAAAAGATAATATAGTAACTGCTGAAGCAGGAGTAAGTTTAATATATCTAGCTAATTTATGTATGAATAATAATTTAAATGGTCTAGCTTTTGCAGGAGGAATACCTGGAATGGTCGGAGCAAGTACTGCGATGAATGCTGGCGCCTATAAAGAAGATATGGCTAGTATCGTAAAAGAAGTAAAGGTAGTAACTCCAGAACTAGAAGTAATTAGACTAACAAATAAAGATTTAAATTATTCATATCGTAATTCTTTTCTAAAAGAACATAAAGACTATATATGTACTGAAGTAACATTAGAAATGAGTTATTTAGATAAAGACAAAATAAAAGAAACAATGACTAGTAGAAAAAAGAGAAGAATAGATACGCAGCCTCTAGACAAACCATCTGCTGGTAGTGTCTTTAGAAATCCTGAAGGATTATCCGCAGGTAAATTAATCGAAGATGCTGGTCTAAAAGGATATAAAATAGGTGGTGCTGAGATAAGTACCAAGCATGCTAATTTTATAGTAAATACTGGCGATACTACCTATGAAGATATCTTAGAATTAATAGATTATACAAAGAAAAAAATAAAAGAAATATATAATATAGATTTAATATTAGAGCAAGAAATAATAAGGTGATAAAAATGGGTAAAAAGGCTAAGGTAAAAGTTAAAGTAAAAAAAAGAAAATTAAAACTAAAAAGAATATTCTTTTGTCTAATATTCTTAGGCCTTCTAGGAGGAATCTTTTACCTAGTAAAAAAAATACCCATAACAAACATCTATATAATAGGTAATAACATAGTACCAGATAAAGAAATAATAAGTACTGCTGGTATAGATAACTATCCATCATTTATAGACACATCAAAGAAAGATATAATAACAAGATTAAAAAGAAACAATTATATCAAAGAAGTAAAAGTAGAAAAGAAATTATTAAGTAAAATATATATCTATATTACAGAATATAAAGTAATATCTCTATATAATGATAAACTACTCTTAGATAATAATACCGAGATAGAAAATACTTATAATATTTATAATATACCAATATTAATATCTGATATTTCTAGTATTAAAGAAAAATATACCAAGAGTATTAGTAAGATAGATGATGATATACTATTAAAAATATCACAAATAGAATATACTCCTAATGATGTAGATAGTGAAAGATTTACTCTATATATGAATGATGGTAACCAAGTATATATAACACTAGGTAAAGTAACCAAGATAAATAAATACAATAGTATATATTCAAGATTAGAAGGAAAAAAAGGAATAATATACTTAGATTCAGGAGATTATATAGAAGTAAAAGAGGAATAATAATGTTATTCCTCTTTATTAATTATATAGTAATATAAGCTGTTATTATCTATCTTTTTACTTAGTTTATTAGCTTCATATATATTTTTAAAAGTCCAAAAGAATATTTCTTTATTTTTAATTCTCTTTAATTTCTTATTAGATACTGTTTTATAATTAAGAATAGTTAAAGGATACTTATTATATCTATAAAAGAAAGATATAATTCCCTTTTTATACTTAGTTTTTTTATTTAGGTATTTAATAATCTTTTTATTAAAAGACATTAAATAAATATTTTTATCAGTATTTTTTAATATATCTAAAAGAATATCTCCAAGTAATTTATAGTTATTGTTAACTTTAATATCGATAAGTAATATCTTATCAGTATCTATATCTAATATTTTATCTAAAGTAGTTAAATATTTATGTTTAATAATATCCGTATAATTCATATTCTCTATATAATTAATACCTAGTACTGAATCATGAGATAGTACTATTTTTTTATCTTTAGTTAGTCTAATATCAAATTCTACACCTATACTTTCTTTATCAAATAAAGCCCTTTTAATAGCCATATAACTATTATCACTATTCTTTTTAGAAGTAATCCCTCTATGAATTATATATTTCATAATAAATTATATGAAAATGATACTTAGTATATTGAAAAAATAATTATTTTATGATAAGATTAACTTATGATAGATAGGAGAGGTAAGTAATGAAAAAAAATAATATATTTAAAATGTTTGTATTTACTATAATGTTATTTTTGATTGGAGTATTTAATGTTAAGGCAGACTTTACAATTGATTTTAGTAATAGTGATAATAGAGAAATTGCAAGTAATGAATTATTTACTAGTAAATACAAAACACATTATAGAGTAACCACAAATGGGGATGTTGTCTACTGCTACCAACCTTATGTTGATTATGCCTATGAGGGTGGAACGGATGTAAAATTTGTATTTACAAGCTGTAGTAATGTTTCAACAAATGCAGCACAACTTGCTTATGTTTATGCTAATGGTTATGGTGGAACTAATGATTATTCTACTGGTGGTACTAAATTTGATGATTATTATGCTACACAACTTGCTGTATGGTATTTTGGTGATAGAACTTTATATCCACCACATACTGTAGACTTTTTAAGTAACTTTAATGTAAGCAATGGTAGGTTAACTGGTAATTACAATGGTTCAAGTAATAAAACTAGTGAGATGGCCGCTAAATTAATAAATGATGCTAATGATTCAGTAAATGCTAGGCCAAGTATTTCACTTGATACTAGTAGTAAAAAACTAAATATTAATAGTGATAGAAGTTACTATGTATCTGGAGCAATAAAAATAAATGGCTCTTGGGTAAGAAATGCTGTTAGTGTAAGTATAAGCGGTGTTACTGGAGCATTTGTAACTAGCAATGTTAATGCCACTAGTGGAAGTACAGACTTTAAAGTTGGAGACACTATTTATGTTAAGGTGCCTGCAGGAAATATAACTAAAAGTTCCTCTATAACATTAAGTGCTACAGGTACTTCAAGTAAAGGTAGTGGTACAGTACAAGAATGTACAAACAGTGCTATGCCAGCAGCTCAAAAGATGACTAGTATTGTAAAAGGAACACCAAGTGAAGTTAAAGAAAGTTTGCCATTAACTGCTGAACCTTCTAAAGTGGAAGTAAAAATATCAAAACAAGATATAACAGGCAGTAAAGAAGTAAAAGGTGCTACTCTCGTAATTAAAAAAGGTAATACTGAAGTAACCAAATGGGTATCAGAAGGAACAATTAAAAAGATATCTCTTGATGCAGGCACATATACCCTTGAAGAAACAATAGCTCCAGCCGGATATAAACTTAGTAGTAGCAAGGTAACTTTTACAGTTAACTCAAATGGTACAGTTACTGTAGATGGCAAAGTAGTAGATAAAGTTATAATGAAAAACGAACCATTCTATATAACTATATCAAAGCTAGGATTAACTAAAGACAAAGAACTAGTTGGTGCTAAATTAAAAATAACCGATAAAGATGGAAAACTTACTATAGATTTAGACGGCAAATCATTAGAATGGATAACTACCGAAAGCGCAGAAAAATTTCATTTAGCAGAAGGTACTTACTATTTAACTGAAATAGAAGCTCCAGCTGGTTATACAAAAAGTGATAAAACTATAGAGTTTATCGTAGAAAAAGATGGTACTATAAAAGTTAACAAAACAGAAGTAACTAAGGTAACAATGGAAAATGAACCATTATATATATATATTTCTAAAAAAAGTATTAATGGAAAAACAGAGTTACCTGGAGCAAAGTTAAAAATAACTGATAAAGATGGAAAATTAGAAAAAGACTTAGACGGTAAAAGTTTGATATGGACTTCATCTACTAAGGAAGAAAGATTCCGTTTAGCTCCTGGTAGTTATATATTAACAGAATTAGAAGCTCCTAAAGGATACGAACTTAGTGATGCAGTTATAGAATTTACAGTTACGGAAGATGGAAGAATACTATTTGATAAAAAAGAAGCTGAAAATAATATGATAGTATTTAAAAATACCCCTGAACCAGAACAAGTAGTAACTGGAAGTTCATTAATATACATATTATTTTTAGGTATAATAACTGCAGGAGTTGTAACATTCTTTGTATTAAAAAGAAACGATTAAAGTAGAAGAATTTCTACTTTTTTTCATAAAAGTAGTTGCTATTTAATATATTATATGGTAAAATTAATAGCGATGTGGGATAATCCGCTTATTATGGATAATGATTATCTGAAAAAGAAAGGAAGTGTATATACGATGAATATCATTGACAAAATTACTCAAAGTCAAATGAAAAAAGATTTGCCAGAATTCAGAGTAGGAGATTCAGTTACTGTTGGATGTATTATTACTGAAACTAAAGGTGGTAAGTCAAAAGAAAGAGTACAGGACTTTAAAGGAACTGTAATTGCAAGAAAAGGTAAGGGAGTATCTGAAACTTTTACTGTAAGAGGAGAATATTCTGGAATTGGTGTTGAAAAAACATTCCACGTTCATTCTAATAAAGTTGCTTATATTAAGGTTACTAAACCAGGTAAAGTAAGAAGAGCTAAATTATATTTCTTAAGAGATAGACAGAAAAAATATAATATTAAAGAGAGAAGATAATAGCTTTGCTACTATCTTTTTATTATTGAGGTGAAAGATGAAAAAAATTATTAAAGAATTATATCCTTATGTTATTATTGTAGTAGTTGTAATACTAGTTAGAACTTTTATAATAACTCCAGTAATAGTATCCGGTAGTTCAATGAAGCCTAATTTTAATGATGGAGAGTTATTACTAGTAAGAAAAATAAGATATAACGAGAAAACTATTAAGAGATTTGATGTAGTAGTAATAAAGAAGGATAAAGAAGAAATAATTAAGAGAGTAATAGGATTACCTGGAGAACATATTTCATACAAGAATAATAAATTATATGTAAATGATAAGTTAGTTCAAGAAAACTATACACATTTAAATACTAAAGATTTTAACTTAGAAGAAATATGTACTTGTAGCAGTATACCAGAAGGTAAATATCTTGTTTTGGGAGATAATCGTCCTATATCTAAAGATAGTAGATCAATAGGCTTAATTGATGAAAAAGATATAGTAGGAAAATCAGTATTTAGATTATGGCCTATAACAAAAATAGGCACTGTATAATTTACTATTAAAGAATAACATATTATAGTCAATAGTAAAATTATGTTTTAACTTCTTTCATAAAATAAAATGAAAGGAGAATCAAAATGAGTAACAATTGCTCTGATAATATAAGAAATATTCTTGAAGCAGGTAAAAAATGTAATTGTACTCCTGTTATTGTAGGTCCGATGGGGCCGACAGGACCTCAAGGACCCGCCACTATTACAGTGGGAACTACTACTACTGGTGATCCAGGAACTAACGCTAGTGTAGTTAATGTTGGTACTAATCAAAATGCTGTTTTAAACTTTACTATACCAAGAGGAAACACAGGAATTACAGGCCCAATCGGTCCACAAGGATTAACCGGACCTCAAGGTCCCGCAGGTCCAACGGGAGCAATAGGCCCAGCAGGTCCGATGGGACCAACTGGTCCAAGTGGCGCTGCCGGTATTACGCAGACTAATACTTATGGAAGAAAGTATGATACCACTGAAAATACTATAACTTTAGAGGCAAATATTTCTCAAGATGTACCACTTGGAAGTAATGGTCCATCTAATGGTATAACACTTGGTACACAAAATAAACTAACAATTCCTGCTGATGGAGTATATAAAGTTGATTACTATTTCTCAGGTAGTTCTAATGTTAATGCAGATATAACATTAAATGTAAAACAAAACGCTACACCTATTGGAAGTACCACTATTAGTAAGAATGTTACAGCAAATGTAGATTCTGATTTTGTTGGAAGCACAATTAATGCTTTTAGTGCTGATGATCAAATTGGTTTATCATTAGAATCTACTACAGCAGTTACTATATCGCCGGCTTCTGATACAAGTGCATATTTAAATATAGTTAAAATATCATAATGTCAAAACATCTCTATTTTTGAGATGTTTTTTAATAGACAAATAAAAATATATATGCTAAAATAATATTAAAGGTGATAGAGATGATTCATATGATGAAATTAAATGATGAACCATTTACTTTAATAAAGGCAGGTACTAAAGTAATAGAGTTAAGACTAAATGATGAAAAAAGAAGAAAAATTGGCGAGGCTACTATTACTAAAGTTTACTAATGAGTAAGGAAAAAAATAAATGACAAAAAATAAAATTATAACACTAGTATTTGTTGTACTTGCTATAGTATCACTTGCATTAATATATATATTTAGAATAAGAAAAAATAATAAAAGTATTCCAGTTACCGAAGGTGTAGCTGTAGTACCAACATTTGATGATGAAATATCATCTGATAGTAGTTATTGTGCTACATTCCAACTTGTTTGGAATGATATGAAGAATGAAATAATAAAAAAAGATATTGTATTTAACCCTGAAGAGATAATGGCTACTAATTTAAATAAAGAATCTTTTACTGAAGATATGATATCTGATAGTTATTACTTTAAAGTATTTGGGCCTAAGACAATAAAGTTAAAAGAAGAAATAGTAAATGGCATTAAAGAAAAATTTAATCAGACTAGCGACATTTTAGATGATTTTGATTGGGGGGAAGATGCCTTAGATGATCCTGATTTAAGAAGATATTTCTTTTATACAATGTTATACCGAGAATTTGAATATAAACAGAGATTTACAGTTTTAGAAAATAGTAACTTTGGTAATTATGAAGATGTAAAATACTTTGGTGTAGCTTCTAATAGTTCTAGTGAAGTAAGAAATCAGATAATAGTGTTATTCTATAATTCTAAAGATGATTTTGCAATTAAATTAACTACTAAAAGTAATGATGAAGTAATATTCTATAAGAATCCAAAAGGTAAAACATTTAATGAAATATATAGTAATATGACTAATGATGCTAATAAATATACTGGAAGCAAAAACTTTAGTAACAATGATACTTTCAAGGTTCCAATGATTAACTTTAATGTTAAAAGAGAATATAATGAACTACAAAATAAACCTTTTTATGATGATGAAAATAGAGAATATGTAATTGAAAAGGCAGTTCAAACAATAAACTTCAAACTAGATGAAAAAGGTGGTAGGGTAAAAAGTGAAGCCGCTATTGACACAAATGTTACTAGTGCTCCTGTAAAAGAATCAAGAAACTTTAATGTAGATGATACCTTTGCCATATTCTTAAAAGAAAGTTCAAGAGACATGCCATATTTTGCCGCTAGAATAGATAATATTAAAAAATATCAATAGTATAAAAGCATAATATTTGTTATGCTTTTTTCTTTGGTAATAATCTTACCAAGAAGTTGACATTATGTTACCATGTATATTATAATTAAATTGTAATTTCTGCAGGATTATTTAGTCATATCTAATAACTTGAAATATTGAAAAATAGTAAGATATTTATAAAAAGATTTAACGAAATAATGAACTCTATATTAGGTAATAAAAAACTGATAAAAAAAGAGTAATAGGGGGTAATAATGTAGAAAATAGAAACTAAAAATATTAATAGTATCCTTGAAGGTATAAAACACATTGATGATTATGGCAATGAATTTTAGTTAGCAAGAGAACTAATAATGGCATTAGAATATAAAAGTAGGTTTAAAATCAGCAAGAAATATTATGGATGTCAAATTATCTAGATATGCTTGTTATTTAATAGACACTATATATAAAGATGAAATATTATGGCTTTCACAAAAGGAATGTTGTAATGAATTGGATAAAAAATCAGTTACCGAGAAATGCTCGTTAACTGCTGATGATTGAAAAGCATACAATCATCTCCTAAATAAAGACAAAAGGATATAAAATTCTGGGTTTGATGTTAATGAACAACTCGTTGAGGTCAACAAGTTGTTAAAAAAAATAGTAATGTTCAAATAAATATATAGGAACATAAACTTTCAAGATATATTATTAGAGAGATGATAATGATATTATGATTATTAATTATTCAGATCAAGCCGTTATAAAAAAATAAAAAATCTATATTTTTGGCCGGTTCGACCTCAAGAGATAGAAATACAGAATCACAGAGAACTACTGCTTGTAAAAGGTTAAGTGAGTTAGGATTTGATGGCGTAGTTAAAGTTTCTGAATACTCAACCTAGAAACTAAAAGCAGATTATGTAGATCGAGCAATGTGTGAAAGAGGAGCATTAACAAATTCTACAGTTATTATGTTTTGGATTCCTAGAAGTTTACCTGATATACCCGCTTTTGCTGTGAATGTAGAATTTGGATATTGGCTACATTCTGGTAAAATAATATATGGCAGACTAACTGATGCTAAAAAACAAATTATTTAGATTGGTTATATCAAGAAGATTATGAGAAGATTCCGATAGATAACTTAGAAGAATTGTTAAAGCAATCAATAATATTGGCAGACAAATTATATAATGAAAAAAGCACTGAAATATTCTCACTAAGCAAAAGAAAAAATTTAGAAAGAGAGTAATGATATAAAAGAAATAAAACCAATATCCATTTTGTAAAGAAGAGGCTTTAGTCTTTCTTAAGAACCAAATGTTCAAGGAGGCCACTAAAACCACTCTATCTCTACAAAAATCTAAATAAGAAAATATAGTTAAAAAATATCTTAACTATATTATACGAGGAGGTCATTTTATGAAAAAAAATAGTATTACGATTAGATCAAGTGCTGCTGAATATCTAACTTATATTGCAGCAATCGGAACTGATAAAGAAACAATTGAAGTAAGATATGAACATGAAAATATTTAGCTTATTCAAAAAATGTTATCAACTCTCTAT
>ERZ772865.1468-NODE-1468-length-23585-cov-6.398938_pt1 | contig 23585 bp, 19 predicted proteins | sample MGYA00512133_ERZ772865 | MGnify/ENA primary metagenome ERZ772865 (study PRJEB29015, sample SAMEA2737722) | human gut metagenome | biome: human gut; feature: human-associated habitat; material: faeces | place: China | collected 2012 ...
TATCATCATTACCTTTTTTTAATTCCAATCCAAAATATACAGCAAAACCAGCTGATATTATTGTTGTAAAAATAAATATAGTAATAAAAACATTTTTCATAATAACTTCCTCCTTTTTACCTTAATAATATCATAAACATATTTTTTATTCAATATACATTGCCAAAGGTTTTACAACCTTTCTTGAATTTTCTAGGCAATTTATAATATAACCAACAACATTTATTTTACAAGACATACTACTTAATAAATTTATATCAGTATGAAGTTTTTCTTTATCATACCATATACATGTATCATCAATTCTAAAAAAGCCATCCTTTTCAAAGCTATTATTTTCTTTTACATTTTCATCTCTTGTTTCATAGATAGTAATAAAACCTGAACCTTCGTATAATCTATTATTGACATCTCTATTTTTCATTTGTTCTACCTTTGTTATTAATTTATGATAAAAGCCAATATTTTTCATATCACTTATATCAGATATATTTATATATTTTCTTTCTGTTTGAATATTACAAGACACACCTTTATCCATTCCAAATCTTATTTTTTCACTATTAAAACTTCCCTCTTTATTTTTGCTTTTTTCAGTATCCTTAAATATCTCACAATTATTTCCATTCTCGATACAAGGATCAACCGCAAGTTTATTGTTATTAGAATAGCTTTTTATAACAGAATATTCAATTACATCTATATCAAAATCAAGTTCTCCTATTGAACCAAGTATAGTTCTTAAAAAAGGCTTATCTAAATATATATAGTATCTCATATTTTCACCTATTACAGTATATGAGGTCTTAAACGCATATATAATCTTTTATATTATTAAACTTTGCTTCTCCAATTCCCGGTACATTCATTATATCCTCTATCTCCTTAAATTTATTTTTATTTCTATAATTTATTATTTTATTTGCCGTTGCTTCACCTATACCATTTAAACTTGTTAGTTCATCTTTTGTAGCTGTATTAATATTTATTTTTTCCTGTACATTTATATCACTTTCATTAGTATCTTCAATACTCTCCGTATTTAAATTTTCTTCCTTTTTAGGAATAATAATTTTATCTGAATCATTTAATTTTTGAGCTGGATTAATTTTAGATACATCAGCCTCTTCAGTAAGTCCTCCACAAATATTAATTAAATCAGTTATTCTAGAGTCTTTTTTTAAATAATACACTCCTGTATTTTTTACTTCTCCTGAAATATACACACCTATTCTATCATCATTTTTTGAAATATTGGATGAATTTACAGAAAAACTTGCTTTTCTTTCATTGTCTTGAATATATATTGATATACCAGATATTATAAATATACATATAAATACAATTTGAATTTTATATTTCAGTATAAATTTTATTATTTTTGACATGCAATCGCCTCCTTTTTATTTATTTTTTTTAAAAATTTTGTAAATTACATATTAGCAAATAATGCCGCAATTTCTTCCGGTGTCATCATATGATTCGGGTCAGAATTTGCCTCGATAACAGGCTCTGCTGCCGGTTCTTCCACAACCGGTTCTGACACAGGTTCCTCTTCCGTTATCGGCTCAGATTCTTCTGAAATAGCATCTTCTGTTACAACTGGTGCTTCTTCAGCTGCTGAATCTGCATTTGCAATCAAAGCTGCAATCTCTTCCGGTGTCATCATATGATTCGGGTCGGAATTCATTTCCTTAACCGGTTCATCAATGGTATTTACCATTTCTTCTGTAAATGCAGGTTCTTCCGGTTCCTCATCTGCAAATCCAAGTGTATCATCAAAACCAACTGGTTCTTCTGGTTCCGGTTCATTGTTTTCTTCTGCTACTTCTTTTGTAGTTTCAGCTGCTTCGTCATTTCCGAATAAAGCATCTATATTTAATAAATCATCTTCTGCTAAATCCGGCATATCCTCTGCAACTGTCTCCGGTTCTGTTGCCGGTTCCTCCGACATCACTTCATTGATTGGTGCTTTCGGTTCTTCCGGCATCACTTCGTCGATTGGTGCTTCCGGTTCTTCCGGTGTTACTTCCTCAACTGGTGCGGCTGATGATGGCTGTACCGGCGCTGCTGTATAAGCAACAGCTGGCGCACCATTTATTTTTCCAACTTCAGCTAATATGGTATTGTGGATGGATAATTCCATTTCTTTCACGAAAGCTGCCATTTCCTGCTGTTTTAGCAGAAGGTCTTTATTGGCATTCTCAACTACGATACGCTGCTGCTCTAACATGTTCTTCTCAAGATTATCCAGACGGTCGGAAAGATTAAATATCTGCTCTAATAATTTGTCGTTGGAATTCATCAATGCATCGGAATTTTCTTTGTTACGGCTTATGGTAACTTTGGCAATGGATTTCTGTGCATCTATGATGTCCTTTGTCGGTGAACCGGCTGCCTCTTCGATACGATCAAGCTGATCCGCAATATCTTCAAAAGATTTGCGGGTTACAAGATAAGAAGCTTTTTCTGACTTAAACAGATTATCATACTGTTCGTACTGGTCAATCTCTTTCTTATAATTTTTCTGGATTGCACTGGCAATCAGAATATAAATATCAGCTAGTGCTACAACTGTAAGTACAATCAATGCCACATAATTGGACGGATAGTTAATCATCACATATAATTCCCCTAAAACCAGCACTGTTAATACCAGTACAGCCGTCACAATTCTCAGATTGTAAGAATCCTTCTTTTGTTTGATGTTCTGCTTTGCTTCTTCCATTGTAAAAATCCTCCGTGATTTTTTATTTTTCACTAAATAGCAGGAGCAAACCGTAAAAACCTGCCACTATACTGGCAGTTCCCTGGATATGTCCTGCAGCCGGGTACTTACTTTCCCTGTAAGTATAATTAATTTTATTTTATCACAGGTAGAATTTTCCTTCAAGAAGCCTTTTCCAAAATAGAAATGAAAATTAAGAAAGTATGCTAATTTAACATATGAATTGGTTTAAAAACTGATTTTTATCACATGGTCTGCCAAAAAGATAGCCCTGCAGATAATCAGCATGTATTTCTTTCAGCTTTTGATACCACTCTTCTTTTTCTATACCTTCTATACATATTTTGATATCTATACTATGTACCAGTTCAACTATTTTTTTTAACAGCTCAAAATCCCTTGTTTGACTCATAGCTTTTGCTGTAAAATGATTATCCAGTTTCACATAATTAGGATTCATGTTTACAATACAATGTAGATTCGAAAAACCTGTACCAAAATCATCCAGAATAAACTGTATTTTTTTCTCTTCGAATTTCTTCCGAAGCGTATAAAAATACGGTGTCATATCCGTATATCCGCTTTCTGTCAGTTCCGCACACAGGCTCTCCGGCGGAAGATTATATTGTTCTATAGACGAAAGTATGTCCTTCCAGATATCACTTTTCATCATCTGAATATAAGATATATTTACATTAACCTTAAATCCCGGTATATACTGCCGCATTTCATGGCACATTGCCGCAGCTTCATTTAATACAAATCTTCCAGCCGGAATAATAAGCCCGGTTTCTTCCAGTAATGGTATAAATTCCACAGGCGAGATACTTTCTTTTTTTCCACCTGAATACATGGAAAACCTCATAAGCGCTTCCGCACCAATTATATTTCCCGAGGAACAATCTATAATCGGCTGATAGTATACTTCAAATCCTTCAAATTCATTTGTCACGGCACCTCGAAGTGCACTTTTTATTTTCTCTTTTTTTAAAAATAACTTATAATCTTCTTTTTCAAAAAAATATACTCCGTTTCCTCCCATGGATTTTGCCTGTTTTAAAGAGAAAACCGCTATTTTACGATACTCGTCATAATATTTTAAGAGCTTCGTTGCATGAATAATTCCGGTAGATACTGTAAAAACCACCTTATATTTTTCAGAAATAATAAAATCTTCTATTTTTTTACATATTTCCTTCTGCAATAGCATAACATCATCTCTTGTATGGCTTTCCAGATCAACAATCATATACTCATCTGCAACAAGATGGTACAGCTGCTGGTTATCAGAAAGACATTCCTTGATACCGTCAGCAACACTTTTCAACACATAATTTCCATAATCTACGCCTAATGTACCATTAATCGCATTAAATCCATCAATCCCTATATGTATTAAAAATACTGACGAGCTGTCTTTTATATGGGAAGAAACAAAGGAATGCATTTCTCTTTCACCCAAAAGTCCGCTGACATTATCTGCCCACTGTATATTTCCAATTTCGTTTACACAGCCTATAAGATAATGAGGTTTTCCATCGTTATCATTGATTACCTTTCCACGGCAGTTAATCCATACCGGCATCCCTTCTTTATCAAGCCATCTGTAATGCAGATTGTGATTTTTTTCGTTTCCATCCGCAATCCGCTGTAAATGTTCCCTAATCATCGGGCGGTCTTCTTCATATACAAAATAGCGGACACTGTCGGCAGCATTATCAAATGAATTGCCCGGCATCTTAAAACGCTTCACCGCTGCCTGTGAAATGATAAGGGTATTTTTCTGTAAATCTATAATATAAAGATAGTCATCCATACATGGTGCAAATACTTCTATTAAATCTTCTGCTCCTATTTCCTTGAGCAGTCTGCGTATGTTTGTATCCATAGTATAAGTGCCTTTCTTATAAAATTTTTATACTGATAAACTTTCTATTCTGTGGTAGAAATTATAGCTGGAAATCATTATCGTATTATACTGTTTTTTCTGATTCTGCCAATTTAAATTTACGAATCATTTCACGCAGATTTTCTGATTCGCTGCTCATCTCCTGGCTGGCAGCTGCACATTCCTCAGATGTTGCAGAATTGGTCTGTACAACATCATTAATTTGTTCAATTCCTTCATTAATTTGCTGGATTTCTGTTGTCTGTGTTTCTAACGTTTCCGCAATATTTGTAACTTCTTCTGTAATTATTTTAGAGTTCTCTGCAACATCTTCCAATTGCGCCGCAGTCTGTCCTGCAATCACCATACCCTTTTCTACTGCCTTCACAGAGGTTTCAATCAACATTGCAGATTCTTTCGCTGCCTGGGCACTCTGGTCCGCTAACGAATTTACCTGATTTGCTACAACTGCAAATCCTTTTCCGGCTTCTCCTGCCCTTGCTGCTTCGATAGAAGCATTCAATGCAAGTAGATTTGTCTGGGAAGCAATTTCATTAATTGTTGCAATAATTTTGTCAATTTCTTTTGATGCTTCACTAATTTCATTCATGGAATCAACCATTTCATGCATCTTACCATTACTTTCTAAAATGGCATTTCCAAGCTCATCCACCCTTCCACTAATTTCTTTTGCAGATTTTGAATTATTTTCTACCTGTTCAGATACACCTGCAACTGTTGCTGTCAGTTCCTCTACTACTGCCGCCTGATTTGTAGCTCCATCTGCAAGATCATTAGAACTTGATGCTACCTGGTCTGCTGCACTTGAAACTTCATTGGAAACATTTTGAATTCCTCTAATCGTTTCTCCTATACTTTTTTCAAATTGCATAAAAGAATTTAAAATTCCGACAAAATCTCCCCGCCACTCTACTTCCGGTTTAACATCAAAATTTCCTGCTGCAAACAATTTCATTGCACGGTCAATATCGTCTACATAGCTTCCCAGGATACGGATTGATTTACGCATACTGTGTGCCAGTCTTCCAATCTCGTCTTCTGAACGATAATCCAGCGTACTGTGTAAATTTCCTTCTGTCAGTTCCTTTGCGACATCCTCAACTGCCCGTAAAGGTTCAAGAATTGTATCCAGGACTTTTTTACCTGTTTTCTTTGTCAGTGTCCATGCAAAAATTAAACACACTATAATACATACAATTCCTGCTGCAGCAAAAATAAATGTAGTTCTGGCAGCCCTGCTGCTCTCCTGGTCTGTTATATCATCTAATTTTATTGCGATTTCCACCGCTTTATTTAATGCAGGTGTGCAATCATTCATGATTTCATCAACTGCTTCTTCCTTATCACCACTTTTAATTTCTTCTATAATGGAATAACCAATATTTCCCCAATCCGAAAGGGCTGATGAATATTCCTCATAATCTGAGTCAGGAATAATTCCGGTTCCCTTTAAATTTTTCAGTTCAGAATCAACTTCTTTCAGCAGCTTTTCTACTGTTTTCTCATAACTGACATATGAAGAAGTATCATCATCTAATGCCATTTCCCTGATATTTCTTGCTGCCGCATTCACATTAATTCTACATATTTTTACTGCCTGATCTGCTACAGTAACATTTTCTATATAATGTACCATATTAGCAAATAAAACACCTATGACCACTATAGAAAGCAAGCCTGAAATTAACATCATAATAATGACTTTTCTGTAGCCATAGTTTATCCTTTCCTGCAGATGCATGTTTTCTAATTTCCCTTTCATTTTATCTTTTTGTGAAAACATTGATTCTTATTTCCTTTCTCTTTATTATATTTCTCTTTTTTTCCAGACCTTGTTATATCAGAATTTTTTCAAAAGTCAATGACTTTTCAGCTTTAATTTTAAATTCTATTTTTTTGATAAAATTTAACACTTCCTACTTTGGTTTTTCGTCATTTTTATAGACAGCTATTTACAGTATTTTTCTATAAAAACGGCCGCACCATCATTCTATAGCAGCAAAAGCCATCTTATCGTCTGGCCATGATTTTCTGAGTGCCACATAAGAAATCAGAAAATTTGCAAGCCAGCCAGCCGGTACAGCAAGCCAGACAAATGCAATGCCAAAACGCGGTGCGAGTATCAAAGCAACTGACAGACGAATTGCAAGATTTACCATATTTGCAATGAGAAATGGACGCATGATTCCAAGTCCCCGAAGAACTCCGTCTGTTGCCATCTTGATACCCATGAAAATGAAAAAGAAGCCGAGCCATCTCATATAATCTCCAGACACCTGATATGCCAGCGCTGTTCCATCTTTACCCAGAAATAATGAAGAAATCTGGGTATGCAGTGTTTCAATGACTATAAAAGCAAGGACTGCAAAACATAAATCTAACACCAGTGCAGCGTGGTATCCTTTTTTTATACGCCCGATTTTCTTTGCGCCAAGATTCTGGGAAACATACGGCGAGACTGCATTGCCTATGGACACAAATATCAGTGAAAAAACATTCTCTACCCTCATCGTTGCCGCATAACCTGCAAGAGCCTGTGTACCAAACGGATTTACAACCGCCTGTACAATCATCATACCAATTGACACTGTTGACTGCTGGAGGACCGACGGTATGGCAATGCGGAGCATGGAATGTAATTCCCTCCCGTCAAACCAGCGAGCCGGACTCTTATACTGGCGTATCCGGTATAAAAAGATTAAAAACGAAAATATTGCCGAAATACCTTGTGCAATAAGCGTGGCTAGGGCTGCACCGAATACGCCCAGACCAAGGCCTGCTACCATCCAAAGATCCATTATAATATTCAGAACAGAAGAAAAAATCAAAAGGCATAATGGAATCTTTGATTCACCGATTGAAGTAAACATCGTTGAAAGAATGTTGTACATAAACAGAAACGGAAATCCCACAAAATAAACACGAAGATATAGTACTGCTTCCTCCAGTATATCAGCGGGTGTCTGTAATAAGTCCATCATGGAACGTGAAAAACAAAAGCCAGTAACTCCCAGAAGTATGCTAAGAACCAGAAAACTAATCAATGATGTTGATACGATTGTTTTCATTTTACTATAATCTCTGGCACCAAAATAACGGCTCACAAGTACACCTGCACCTACACCTGCACCAAGTGCTATACAAATGAATACATTCGTAAGGGCAGCACAGGCACCAACAGCCGCAAGGGCAGAAGATCCAACAAACTGACCCACAATGATTGAATCAGCCATATTGTAGACCTGTTGAAAAAAGCTTCCGAAAATCATTGGCATTGCAAAAACAGTCAGTGCTTTAAGGGGTGCATCTGTAATTAAATATTCATCTTTTGACATGATCTTCTTCCTCTGTAACTATTTTAAAGCACTATTACTGCGGCATCAAGTCCCTCAACTTTTCCGTCAAACAGTTCTTCTCCAAGCAAATTATATTTTCCCTCATACTCATTAAATCTCTTCTCACTGCTGCTGCAGTTAAAAATCAATGCCATGGTCTCCTCACCATTTTTTCTAATCAGAACAATGGTTTCTTCCTCATCCCTTGTGATTGCCTCAATCAATTCACCTTCTACGATACATTTATATTTTTTTCGAACCTGTAACAGCTGTTTATACCATTCAAACATCTCTTTATCCTGGTATTCTTCATCCCAGTACATGCCTCGTCTGCAGTCCGGATCATTTGCTCCCGGCATCCCATACTCATCCCCGTAATAAATCATAGGCATTCCCGGCAATAACAGCTGGAAGGCCGCTGCCAAATGCTGTTTTTTCTTATTGTCCTTACATAAATGTAAAAATCTTGCCGTATCATGGCTGTCGATCAGATTCCACATAAGAGGATAACATTTTTTGTGTAAGCGTCCTTTCAGATATCCCAGATTCTGTACAAACTGGCTGACACTGATCTTTTCATCCGCAAGCAGATCTATCAGATTCAGATAAAAAGGATAATTCATGACCGTATCCCATTCATCTCCCTCCAGAAAATCTCCTGCATAATGCCAGATTTCCCCAATGATCAGCATATCCTTCTTTACTGCCTTGATTGCTCTTCTGAAGCGCTTCCAGAAGAAATGACTGATTTCATCTCCTACATCCAGTCTCCATCCGTCAATATCGCATTCCCTGATCCAATAGCATGCAATATCCGTAATGTATTTTTCAACCTCAGGATTTTTCAGATTCAGCTTTGGCATTCCACCATAATATCCAAAGCACAAGAAGTTCGGAATCTCTCCCCATTTGCCCTTCAGTGGCAATTCATCGATATAATACCAGTCCAGATATTTGGATTTTTCACCCTTTTCCAGGATATCCTTAAATGCAAAAAACTCTTTTCCGGTATGGTTGAACACCGCATCCATAACCACCTTCATTCCGCGGTCATGTGCTTTTTGTACCAGCTCCTTAAGCTCCTCCTTTGTTCCAAAAGAAGGATCGATCTCATAATAATCAATGGTATCGTACTTATGGCAAGAGTTCGATTTGAAGCTGGGCGTCATATATATAACATCGATTCCCAGATCCTGAATATGATCCAGATGATCGATAATTCCTCTGAAGTCACCATGCAGGTCATCCATAGGCGTAATGGGTGCTTTATACCAAAGCTTTTTATCTACCGGCTGTGATGCTGCAAAACGGGATGGGAAGATCTGATACACAACCTTATTTGCCGCCCAATCCGGGACCTCAAACATTTCTTCCTCCCGAAGATTCTGCGGACAGTCAAACATTCTGTCTCTGTTCGTGATATATTCCTTATCAAACTCGTAGTTGCCGTAATATACCCTTTCTCCCTGCATATCCGTAAATTCAAAGAAATAGCGGAGACAGATCAGGTGCATCCGAACCTGTGCTTCATAATAATCATGAAACTGTGAGGTAGCAACCTTTTTCATCACGATGGTCTTTCGCGTATCCTCACGCTCCATTGGGATATACTTATCCTCATAGTGAAGGATGATCTCTTTCATATCATCTTTCTTTACCTGCACGCGTATTACAAATAAATCCTTCTCGATTGCATAACAGAATCTCTTATCCATATCATGGAAAATTGCGGAATATTCCATAGTATTTTTTTCTCCTTCTGATGTCTTCTTTTTCCGCCTTACAGAGACAAAATAAGTTCATGCATTACCGGTTTTACTTTGTTCAGATCGCCGCTTTCCGGACACTGAACGGCTACGATCAGTCCCTTCTTCGGCAACACCATCGTCAGCTGTCCATAGGCACCGTCTGCGCGGTAGGAATCCTCATACGGATTTCTCCAAAACTGGTAGCCATAACCGCAAACCCAGATATCGTTTCCGGGATTCGGTGTTTCGATCTGCTTTGCGGTTGCTTCTTTGATCCATGCAGGATCTACCAGCTGCTGTCCTTTCCATTTTCCATCCATCAGATATACCTGGCCGATCTTAAGCATATTGGAAAGTGTCATGAACATGCCGCCGCCACCGATCGGATGTCCCTGAGGACAGTTTTCCCAGATCGGAAAGCCCTGTCCGAGGGGTTCAAAAAAGCGCTCATACAGATACTCTGAAAGCCGTTTTCCCACTGCCTTTTCCACCATACGGCCTGCCAGAATGCTGTCTGCCGTTGAATAGATGAATTCGCTGCCCGGCTGTACCTTTACGGGTCTGCTCAACATATATTTGACGTAATCCGGCGCCCCGACACCTGCACGCCGGTTTGCGCCCATCAGATATGGTTCATGGAAACCGCTCGACATCATAAGAAGATGACGCAGACGGATTTCAAACAGCTCCGGCTGTGCATTTTCCGGAACCGCCTCCGGGAAAAACTCCGCCAGTCTGTCATCCAGTGACAGCTTACCATCGGCAATTGCCAGACCGACTGCTGTGCTCATATAGCTCTTTGTGTGAGAATAGATATTTCTCGCCTGATCCGGTGTAAAATGATGCTCCATCAGGATCTTTTCCCCGTCAGCAATTGCAATGCCTTCTACACCAAGCTGCTTGTCATAGACCTCTTTTACAAAATTGTAAAACTGCTTTTCCATAACCATACCCTCCATTTTGTAAATGCTGCAGCGCCTTGCGCCGCCGCAAACGCGTGTCAGAGCGTTTCTCAGCGCTTCGCCTTTTTTGCCTCCAGCCAGCTTTTGCAGACATCCGGATAGTTTGTGATGACGCCATCACAGCCCCACTCATACAAATTTTCCAGATCGTCCATATTGTTAATCGTCCAGACATTGACCTCGATGCCGTTCTTATGACAGAGCTCTATCTCTTCCTTCGTCAGTCCTTCAATTCCTGGATGATAACATTCAAACCCAAACTTTTTGCAGTAATAGCCTGCATTTGCGATACCGCCATTTTCCACGAGAGCACCAGTTTTTATATCCGGCATAAAATCCTTGCAGGAGAGTGCAGACAGATGGTTAAAGGAGGAAATGATGATCCGCTCCTTTAAACCAAAGCGCTCGATCAGCTCCATCGTCTTTTTCTCCAGCTCCTCGTAATAGTACACACTGCTCTTGATCTCCACGTTGGTAATCAGCGAATTACCGGATGCCCATTCGCAGTATTCCTCAAAGGTCGGAATTGGCTGGAAGCCGTAGACTTCCTGCCATTTTCCGCCTGCATTGCAGCTTTTTAAATCGCCTAAAGTGTAATCCCGTACATTTCCGGTAAAGTCCGTCAGGTCATCCAGATATTCATCGTGGATAATGACAACCTCACCGTCCTTTGTGAGCTGGACATCCAGTTCGATTCCGTCACAGCCGCTTTCCAGTGCTTTCCGGAAAGCCAGCATCGTATTCTGCGGATATCTTCCGCTGAAACCTCTGTGTGCAAAAACCTTCATCGTCTTATTCGTCCTCTTCTGTCTCTTCCGGCATGGTAATATGCTCCTCCGCCGGATCGTCGTCTTCCTCTTGGTCAACTTCACTCGGCTTTGATACATCTTCCATTGCATCGTCTACATCGTCAAATTCCTGATTTCCGTCCGATACCTTTTCCCGTACCTTGGCAATCTGTGCTACGGTTACGCCTGCATCCAGGTTGATCAGCTTCACGCCGGAGGTAATTCTTCCCAACTGGGAAACATCATCCATACGGATCTGAATGATAATGCCCTCTGTCGTGATCATCATGATCTCGTTTTCATCCGTAACGGCTTTTACACCGATGACATAGCCGGTCTTTTCCGTGATCTTATAGCACTTCACGCCCTTGCCGCCGCGGTGCTGTACCGTAAATTCGTCCATCGAGGTACGCTTGCCCATACCGTTTTCAGAAACGATCAGCAGCGAATCTCCCTGATGGTCTAACTGCATGCCGACAATTTCATCGTTGTCAGACAGCGTCATACCGATCACGCCCATCGACGTTCTGCCGGTATTTCTGACGTCGGTTTCCTTGAAACGAATGCACATGCCGTCTCTCGTTACGAGGAAAATCTCGCTGTCCGCATTCGTTACCTTCACCTCGATCAGTTCGTCGTCCTCCCGCAGATTAATCGCCGCAAGGCCGTTCTTTCTGACGTTGCTGTATTCCAGAATCGGGGTCTTCTTGACAATACCCTTTCTGGTTACCATGAACAGGTTGTCGTCCTTTTCGTAATCCTTTACCGGAATGATGGCGGAAATTTTTTCTTCCGGAGCAAGCTGCAGCAGGTTGATGATTGCCGTACCCCGCGCAGTACGTCCGGCTTCCGGAATTTCGTATGCTTTCAAACGATAAACACGTCCGAAATTCGTAAAGAACATCACATAATGATGTGTTGTCGTCATCAGAAGATCTGCGATAAAGTCTTCCTCGATCGTCTGCATACCCTTGATGCCTCTGCCGCCGCGGTTCTGCGCCTTAAAGTTATCGACGGTCATTCGTTTGATATAACCAAGGTTCGTCATGGCGATGATCGTATTCTCTCTCGGGATCATATCCTCCATGGAAATATCGAATTCATCATAGCCGATCTTACTTCTTCTGTCGTCGCCGTATTTGTCTTTGATCACAAGCAGCTCGCTGCGGATAACACCCAGCAGACGCTTCTCGTCTGCCAGAATTGCCTTTAATTCTGCAATTTTTTTCAAAAGCTCCTGATGCTCTGCTTCCAGCTTTTCTCGTTCAAGACCGGTCAGCGCACGCAGACGCATATCAATAATTGCCTGTGCCTGTACGTCGGTCAGACCAAAGCGTTCGATCAAACGATCCTTGGAGATCTGAGGGGTCTGGCTGCTGCGGATGATCTGGATGACCTCATCGATATGATCCTGTGCAATCAGCAAGCCCTGCAAAATATGGTCGCGCTCTTCGGCTTTATTTAAGTCGTATTTTGTCCGTCTGGTAACGACATCTTCCTGATGGGCGATGTAGCATTTGAGCATATCCAGCAGGCTCAGCACCTTCGGCTGTCCGTCTACCAGTGCCAGCATAATAACGCCAAAGGTATCCTGCATCTGGGTGTGCTTGTAAAGCTGATTTAAGATAACATTTGCGTTCGCATCCCTGCGCAGCTCGATGACAACTCTGGTTCCCTCACGGTTGGATTCATCTCTCAGATCCGTGATGCCGTCAATGCGCTTTTCTTTATGCAGATCTGCAATCTTCTCAATCAGCTTCGCCTTGTTTACCATGTAGGGAAGCTCGGTCACGATAATCTGGCTCTTGCCGTTTGGAAGCGTCTCGATATTCGTTACCGCCCGGACACGGATTTTGCCGCGTCCTGTCCGGTATGCCTCTTCCACGCCGCGGGTTCCTAAAATCACGCCGCCGGTCGGGAAATCAGGCGCTTTGACGATGCCCATGATCTCTTCGATTTCGGTGTCGCGGTCTTCCAAAATGCGGTTGTCCATGATCTTTACGACCGCATCGACCACCTCCCGCAGGTTGTGGGGAGGAATGTTGGTCGCCATGCCGACTGCAATACCGGAGGTACCGTTTACCAGCAGATTCGGATAACGGGAGGGCAGTACAACCGGCTCTTTTTCCGTTTCATCGAAGTTCGGTTCAAAATCAACGGTGTCCTTGTTGATGTCCGCCAGCATCTCCATCGAGATCTTGGACAGTCTCGCTTCGGTGTATCGCATCGCTGCAGGGCCGTCGCCATCCTCAGAGCCAAAGTTTCCGTGCCCGTCAACAAGGGGATAACGGGTATTCCATTCCTGCGCCATATTGACCAGCGCTCCGTAGATAGAGCTGTCGCCGTGGGGATGATATTTACCCATCGTATCACCGACGATACGCGCACATTTACGATGCGGCTTATCCGGTCCGTTATTTAACTCGATCATGGAGTACAGAACACGTCTCTGTACCGGCTTTAAGCCGTCGCGGACGTCCGGGAGGGCTCTGGCAGCGATTACGCTCATCGCGTAATCGATATAAGATTCCTCCATTTTTTTCTTCAGATCGACTTCTTCTATTTTGTCAAAAATATTATCTTCCATCTTTCCTCTTATCCAGCCGCCCAGGCGGCATTCCAATCAGTTTTCTAAATATCCAGATTCTTTACGAACTGAGCGTTCTCTTCGATAAACTTCCGGCGGGGTTCCACCTGGTCGCCCATCAGCGTTGTGAAGGTCAGATCCACTTCGGATTCCGTCTCTTCATCCATGCAGACCTTTAACAGGATTCTGTGCTCGGGATCCATGGTCGTCTCCCAGAGCTGTTCTGCATCCATCTCACCCAGACCTTTGTAACGCTGGATTTTGTTATTCTGATCTCTGCCGACCTCGTTGATAATCGCCGCCAGCTCTTCATCGCTGTAGGCGTACCAAACCTTTTTATTCTTTTCCAGCTTATACAGCGGGGGCTTTGCCAGATAAACATGTCCCTGCTTGATCAGCTCCGGCATAAACCGGTAAATAAAGGTCAGCATCAGCGTTGCGATATGCGCGCCGTCTACATCGGCATCCGTCATGATAACAATCTTATGATACCGCAGCTTGCTGATATCAAAGTCCTCATGAATACCGGTTCCGAATGCGGTAATCATCGCCTTGATTTCGGCGTTGGAAAAAATCTTGTCCAGACGGGCTTTTTCTACGTTCAAAATCTTGCCGCGCAGGGGAAGGATCGCCTGCGTCGCACGGCTTCTCGCCTTCTTTGCAGAGCCGCCCGCGGAATCCCCCTCTACAATGTAAATCTCGCAATTTTTCGGATCTTTATCCGAGCAGTCTGCCAGCTTGCCGGGCAGGGCTGTATTTTCCAGCGCAGTCTTTCTTCTCGTCAAATCCCGCGCCCTTCTTGCCGCTTCCCTTGCACGCTGCGCCAGAACGGACTTTTCTACGATCGTCTTTGCAACGGACGGGTTCTGCTCCAGGAAATACGTCAGCTGTTCGCTCACCACGCTGTCCACAGCGCTTCTCGCCTCGGAGTTTCCCAGCTTCTGCTTGGTCTGTCCTTCAAACTGGGGATCCTCGATCTTGACACTGATGATCGCAGTCAGACCTTCACGGATATCATCTCCGGACAGGTTGGGCTCGTTATCCTTTAACAGTTTATTACTTCTCGCATAGTCGTTAAACGTCTTTGTCAGCGCATTCCTAAATCCCACCAGATGCGTACCGCCCTCCGGCGTATTGATATTATTGACAAAAGAGAACACACTCTCGTTGTAGGAATCGTTGTGCTGCAGTGCAACCTCGACGTAAACATTGTTTTTCGTGCCCTCAAAGTACATTACCTTGTCATAAAGCGGAACCTTGCTGCCGTTTAGATAGGTGACGAACTCCCGGATACCGCCCTCGTAGTGGAAGGTTCTTGTGTGGGGCTCTTCCCCGCGCAGGTCTGTCAGGGAAATCTTTAATCCCTTAGTCAGAAATGCCATTTCCCGCAGACGTGTCTTTAAAATATCAAATTCGTAAACCGTCGTCTCGGTAAAAATCGTCGCATCCGGCTTAAACGTTACTTTTGTTCCGGTTTTTTCTGCATCACAGGTTCCGATCTCCTTCAACGGATAGCAGACATGACCACGCTCGTAACGCTGCTTGTAAACCTTTCCGCCCTGACAGATTTCGACCTCCAGCCAGTCAGAAAGCGCATTTACAACGGATGCGCCTACGCCATGGAGACCGCCGGAAACCTTGTATCCGCCGCCGCCGAATTTACCGCCGGCATGCAGGATCGTGAAAACAACCTCTACTGCAGGAATGCCCGCTTTGTGGTTGATTCCAACCGGAATGCCTCGTCCGTTATCGACAACCGTGATCGAGTTATCTTCGTTGATCGTTACTTCAATGTGGTCACAGAAGCCTGCCAGTGCCTCGTCCACCGCATTATCTACAATCTCGTAAACCAGGTGATGCAGACCTCTGGAAGAGGTGGAACCGATATACATGCCCGGCCGTTTGCGGACCGCTTCCAGACCCTCCAGAATCTGAATTTGATCTGCTCCGTATTCAACGCTCATTTATATTCCTCCATTCTGGCCGGCATCCACCGTCCTGTTTGCTACTCTGAAAACTTTATTGATCTCAAACCGGTTGTTGACAAAATCATCCAGACCGGTACAGGTAATAATCGTCTGAATGTCCCCGATACTGTTCAGCAGGTAATTCTGACGGTTGCTGTCCAGCTCCGACAACACGTCGTCTAATAAAAGCACCGGCGTATCCTTTGTCATCTTTTTGACAAGCTCAATCTCGGAAAGCTTCAAGGACAACGCCGCCGTCCTCTGCTGTCCCTGGGATCCGAATTTACGAATATCCACGCCGTCTGCCAGAAATGAAAAATCATCCCGGTGCGGACCCGTTGATGTCATCTTCAGTCGGATATCCCGCTCCTGGTTACGGTGCAGTGCCTCTGCAAAATTCTCGCTCGTCACATCCGGTTCATACACAACCTTTAAATGCTCCCTGCCTCCGGAAAGACGGCTGTGAATCTCTCCGATGATGTCGTTTAGCTGCTCCGTAAAGGTGATCCTTCTCTCGATCACCTGGCTGCCAAACGCCGCCATCTGGTCATCCCAGACCGACAGCGTATCCCGCAGGGACGGATTCTGGTAAATATCCTTTAACAGCCGGTTGCGCTGGTTCACAATCCGGTTGTAATGGTTTAAGTTGTACAGATATCCTGCATCCAGCTGACACAGCTCCATGTCCACGAAATGTCTGCGCTCTGCCGGACCGTTCTTGATAATGGACAGATCTTCCGGGGAAAAAAATACCACGTTCATAATGCCCAGAAGCTCCGCCGCTTTTTTGATGCGGGTCCCGTCAATCGCAATGCCCTTGGATTTGTTTTTCCGAAGGTGCATGTCGATGCGGATTTCGTCTTCTTTTTTCTCGAGGTAGGCGCGGATATGTGCCTCCTCCTCGTTGAAATTTACGATATCCTTATCCTTCGCGCCTTTATGGGACTTGGTTGTCGCACACAGATAAATTGCCTCTAAGATATTGGTTTTTCCCTGTGCGTTATCGCCGTATAAAATATTTGTCCCCCGGTCGAAGGAAAGGTTTAACAGGCTGTAATTCCGAAAATTGGATAATTCCAGCGATTTAATAACCATAGTTCCTCTTTCTGTCAGATCGGTGTATGGAAATTCACTCGATCTTTAAGGTCTGTCCGTCATATTCTACCACGTCTCCGGGCACCAGTTTTTTGCCGCGTGCGGTTTCTACCTGTCCGTTTACTTTGACAAGCCCGTCCTGTACAGCGAATTTGGCGTCGACGCCGGATTCCACAAAGCCCGCTGCCTTCAAAGCCTGTCCGAGCTTGATAAATTCATCTCTGATCCGATATGTCTGCATGAATCGTTCCTTCTTTCCTGCGCCCTTTTCCGGCGCTTTTGCAGTTAAACAGTTGTAAAGTTAACAGGGAGAATCAGGTAAATGTAGCTGTTCTCCTCATTGCGGATAAAGCAGGGAGCCTTAGGATTAACCAGATAAATCGTGATCTGTTCATCGTCAATGACTCTCAGTGCATCGATCAAAAATCTCGGGTTGAAACCGATCATCAGATCCTTTCCGCTTTTTTCGATATCGATCTGCTCGTCCATGCTGCCGATGGCAGAGTTGATTTTCAGCTCCATCAGACCGTCTGTAATGCTGATAATGATCGGCTTTTTGTCGCCTTCCTTTACGAGCAGAGTCGCACGGTCGATACAGCTTAACAATTCACGCTTGTTGATTGTCACCTTTGTCTCATAATCGCTGGAAAGCATCTGGTCAATGCGGAAATATTCGCCTTCAATCAGTCTGGATACAACGGTTGTCTGATCAAATTCAAACACAACCTGGTTGTCGGTAAAGAACAGGGATACATCTTTTTCTGTTTCACCGGAAAGAATCTTGCTGACTTCATTCAGGGTCTTACCCGGGATAACAACTTTCTGGGGTTCGTAGGTATCCTTCAGCTGAATTTTCCGGATAGAAATGCGGTGTCCGTCGAGGGAAACCACCTTCAGCTCATCGCCGTTAATTTCAAACAGTTCGCCGGTCATCAGACGGTTGTTATCGTTGTCAGCAATCGAGAAAATCGTCTGACGGATAACTTCTTTCAATGTGAACTGAGAAATAACAATGCTGTTGCTGCGCTCTATTTCCGGCAGATAAGCGAAGTCATCGCCACATTTTCCGGCAATATTGAATTTCGCTTTTTCACAAGTTATCAGAGTTTGATAGCTATTGTCAGATAGTATCGTAATATCGTTATCCGGTAATTTTCTGACAATTTCAAGAAAAATCTTTGCATCCAGCGCAATAACGCCAGGTTCTTCAATCGTGCCTTCTACAATGGTCTCAATGCCGAGTTCCATATCGTTGGCAGTCAGTTTGATACATCCCTGGGTACAGTCAACTAAAATGCATTCGAGGATTGTCATGGTTGTTTTTGCAGGAACTGCTTTGGAAACAACCTGAAGTCCGTTTAACAGCTCTGATTTCGGACAGATAAATTTCATATGTGAAAAACTCCCTTCTTTTAACTGTGTGTTCTGTGACTTATCCACATCCACTGGGTTTTCCAAAGACACCCGGCGCGGGATGGCCTGCCGGAGCGCAAACAAAGATATAAATAATTAAATTCGTAATCTTTCTTAATAGGCGTTGTTGAAATGTGGATAAGTATCACAAGCCCTGTAAAATAGCGGAAAACAGGAAACGGTTATCCTGTGTACAACCTTAGGATAAGTCGGGGATTACGACCAGGTTATACACAGATCTTCTTTTTGATCGTTTCAACCTTGCCGGCCAATTCGTCGTTATTTTTTAACTCATCCTCAATTTTATTCACACCGTGGATAATTGTAGTGTGGTCTTTTTTGCCGAGCAGTTTGCCAATATTGACATAGGAAGTATCCGTCAGCTTCCTGCACAGATACATGACAACCTGACGCGGCTGAACGAATTCGGAGTTCCGTTTTTTGGAAGTAATATCTTCCGGACTAACGCCGAAGTGTTCCGCAACGACTTCTATAATCAGTTCCGGTGTGATTTCCTTTGGTTTGTCAGGATTTATAATGTCTTTTAAGGCGTCTTCTGCCAGTTCCATTGTAATTTCACTCTGGTTCTCAATCTTGGATTTGGCAATAATTCTATTAAAAGCGCCCTCCAGTTCCCGGATGTTGGACTTAATATTGGTAGCAATGTATTTAAAAATCTCATCATCGACGGGTTTATTACATGCCTCGGCGTTTTTGCGCAGGATCGCCATTCGGGTTTCATAGTCAGGCGGCTGGATGTCCGCAATCAGGCCCCAGTCGAAACGGGAACGGAAACGTTCTTCCAGGGTTTCCATTTCTTTTGGCGGCTTATCAGAGGACAGTACGATCTGTTTGCCTGCGGAATGCAGCACGTTAAAGGTGTGGAAAAATTCTTCCTGTGTACTTTCTTTTCCTATAATAAACTGAATATCGTCGATCATCAGGACATCTACAGTCCGGTATTTTTCGCGCAGCTTTGTCATGGCGGTTGCGTTACCGCTTCGGATGGATTCGATTACTTCGTTGGTAAAGGATTCCGAAGTGACATAAAGAACCTTCATATTCGGATTCTGCTCCAGGATGAAGTGACCGATGGAATGCATCAGATGCGTCTTTCCCAGACCGGCACCGCCGTAGATAAACAGCGGATTGTAGGCATTTCCGGGAGATTCCGCAACTGCGAGACAGGCGGAATGAGCGAATTTGTTGTTATTGCCGACAATGAAGGTGTCGAACTTGTACTTGGGGTTTAAATTCGCCTGTTCGTAATTGATGTTATTTATATTAGAAGAGGGAGACTTTAAATCGGTATCCGTATCGGCGGCCTTCTCTTTTTCGAGGATGAATGAAATATCGTAATCATGATCCATCATCTCGGAAATGGTTACCTTAAAATAATTGCTGTACTTGTTGGAGATGTAGTTGAGGGCATGAGCCTGTCCGGTCGGAATCTGGATGTAGACAGTATCATCCTTTACATCATAAAACTGCAGGGGTTCAATCCAGGTATTATAGGAAATGTTGGTAAGATCATATTCCGTGTGGATTGTCTGCTTGATCATCTCCCAGTTTTCCCCAATAAAATGCATAAAAAGCCTCCTCATCTGTGACCGTCACTAAAGAAACCCCAAAAAAGGGTATAAAATCCCCTTTGAGATTTATTCTATTCTATAATAAACGAATTGTTCAAAAATGGCAAATGTTAATTACTCCACGGATCATGTCCACAAAAGCTGTGGATATCCCCAAACAGAGAGTAGTTGACGTGGATAATTATGAGGATTATGTGGATAAGTGGAATACACATATACACATTGTATTTTCTGGGGATTCTGTGGGTAGAGTGGGGATAAATAATGGGTTATCCACAAGTTTTCCACATTTTGTGGATAATGTTATGTAAATCTGTGGATCTGTGGATTCGAAAATCCACAGATGTTTATAAACTAGATCTTGTGGAAAAATAATTTTGCCGATAACAATATCTTGTATTGTGTAAAATAACGATTTTGAAAAGATTTCTGTAGAAAAATTTTCCAGGTTCAAAAATCCTTTAAAATACAGGAAATTGCTTGACTTATCGAATTTCTGCCTATATAATGTCAATGATATTTTCCGATACATGTCATAAATATGCCTTATAGCAGATAAGGCCTGAAAGGGAGGTGTAGCTTTCATGAAGATGACATTTCAGCCTAAGAAAAGGCAGCGTTCCAAAGTACACGGCTTCAGAGCAAGAATGAGCAGTGCTGGCGGCAGAAAAGTATTAGCAGCCAGAAGAGCAAAAGGAAGAAAGAGATTATCCGCATAGGCCGCAGTTTTGTGGCCTATTTTCTCTATGGAGACAATTTCATGAGATTTACGCAGTCGTTGAGAAAGAACCGGCAGTTCCAGGAGGTTTACAAAAAAGGCGTTTCCCGCGCCAACAGGTATTTGGTCATGTATGTATTGGAGAATCATCAGGATGAAAACCTGCTCGGGATTTCCGTAAGTAAAAAAGTCGGCAACAGCGTGGTTCGGCATCGCGTGAAAAGGCTCGTAAAGGAAAGCTATCGATTACATGAGGATATATTTAATAGTGGTTTAAATATAGTAATCACAGCGCGGGCTTCTGCAGCATCCATTTCATTTGAACAGATGGAGAGCGCAGTATTACACCTTGGAAGGCTTCACCACATTATGAAAGAAGAAACCAAAACGGAATGTGAAGCCGATCAATCGAATTGAAAATGATGAAAACTATTCTGATCGCAATGATAAAATTCTACCGGCGGTATCTGTCTCCTTTAAAGACAACGAAATGTCCCTATTTTCCGACCTGTTCGGAATACGGACTGGAAGCCGTAGAGAAATATGGCGCGTTAAAAGGCGGACTGCTTGCCGTCTGGAGGATTTTAAGGTGCAATCCTTTTTCCAAAGGAGGGTATGATCCGGTCCCGTAAACCGGAATCAAAAAGCAGGAGGAAATATCATTGAATGCTATTTTATTAACACAGTATGGCGGCTCTATCCTTGGACCGATTGCCAAAGTGCTCGGCTGGATCATGAACGGCATATTCTGGGTGCTGGACAAAATCGGGATTCCGAATATTGGTCTGGCAATTATTATTTTTACGATCGTTATTTATCTGCTTCTGATGCCGTTTACCATTAAACAGCAGAAGTTCTCAAAGCTCAGCGCGAAGATGAACCCGGAGCTTCAGGCAATCCAGAAGCGATATGAGGGCAAAAAGGATAACGATTCCATGATGGCGATGCAGCAGGAGACCAAGGCGGTTTATGCAAAGTACGGCGTATCTCCCACAGGCAGCTGTGTGCAGATGCTGATCCAGATGCCGATCCTGTTTGCTTTGTATCGTGTGTTTATGAACGTACCGGCTTATGTAAACCAGGTAAAGGAAGCATTTTTCCCGATGGTGGAAAAGCTTGCCAACACAGCCGGCAGTGCAGAATTTTTGAGCAACTCGGAGAACTTTTCCAATGCTGCAATGTATGCAAAGCAGTTTGCCAATGAGGCATTTACATCCGGTAATGCAGAGTACATTCAGAACACTTTTATTGATGTTTTATATAAGGCATCGACTTCAGAATGGAAAAATCTGGCGGATCACTTTCCGACGCTGGCGACAGAGATCACGGATACCATGCAGAAGATGGAGCATTATAACAATTTCCTTGGTCTGAACATGGGTAACTCTCCGTCCTATATGGTACATGAAGCGATCGCAGCAGGCGCATGGCTGATGGTTGTTGCAGGTCTGGCAATTCCGGTTCTGTCTGCTTTAACCCAGTGGCTGAACGTTAAGCTGATGCCCCAGGCTTCCGATGCATCTTCCAATAATGACAACAGCAGCATGGCAGCTTCCATGAAGATGATGAATAACGTAATGCCGATCATGTCCGCGGTATTCTGTTATACATTGCCTTCCGGTATGGGTCTTTACTGGATTGCCGGTTCTGTTGTAAGAAGCGTGCAGCAGGTGCTGATCAACAAGCACATCGATAAGATGGATATTGACGCGCAGATCAAGAAAAATCTGGAGAAGCGGGATGCGAAGCTGCGCAAGCAGGGAATTGATCCTGCGAAGCTCAATAACTACGCCAATATGAGCACGAGAAATGTAAAAACCAGTTCTGCACCGGCCGCCACAAAGGCAAAAGCTCCTTCCATGACACAGGAACAGAAGGAAGAGGCAATGCGTAAGGCAACGGAATATTATAACAAAAATGCGGCCAAGCCCGGAAGTCTTGCTTCCAAGGCAAATATGGTAAGAGATTACAACGAGAAGAATAATAAGTAAATAACAGGAGGGGTCAGCATGGATTTCCAAAGATTTTCGGCAAAAACAGTTGGCGATGCGGTAACAGCGGCCTGCCAGCATTTTTTAGTGACAAGCGACAAGCTGGAATATGAAATTCTGGAAGAGGGCTCTACCGGCTTCCTTGGATTCAATGCAAAACCGGCAGTCATTCAGGCAAGGGTAAGGGTTACCGTTGAGGATAAGGCGCTTCAGTTTTTGAATGATGTATTTGCAGCCATGAAGATGGATGTTGTGATGGATATCGCTTACGATGAAGTTGAAAAACATTTAGACATCGATTTAAAGGGCGATGAAATGGGAATCCTGATCGGTAAGAGAGGACAGACGCTGGACTCTTTACAGTATCTGGTATCTCTGGTAGTAAATAAGGATTCTGAAGACTATATCCGCGTAAAGGTAGATACAGAAGATTACCGCAAGAGAAGAAAAGAAACCCTTGAAAATCTGGCAAAGAATATTGCCTATAAGGTAAAGCGCAGCAGAAGACCTGTAGCGCTGGAGCCGATGAATCCTTATGAGAGAAGGATCATTCATTCCGCTCTTCAGAATGATAAATATGTTACAACCCACAGCGAAGGAGAAGAGCCTTACCGCCACGTTGTTGTAACGCTGAAGAAGAACGGTGAGAGATAAAGTATTTAGGAACCGGCGGTGTCAAAGCTGCCGGTTCTTTTTCATCGTATAGGAAACTTCGTTTCCATACGATAAAAACGCTCCGCGAGGATCGCACT
>ERZ772865.1488-NODE-1488-length-23286-cov-5.948130_pt1 | contig 23286 bp, 5 predicted proteins | sample MGYA00512133_ERZ772865 | MGnify/ENA primary metagenome ERZ772865 (study PRJEB29015, sample SAMEA2737722) | human gut metagenome | biome: human gut; feature: human-associated habitat; material: faeces | place: China | collected 2012 ...
TAAGGATCATTATCAATCAAAATTTTCAGATTGTTTCCTTCTTGGGTAAAGGTTAAATCATCTTGGGTTATTCCTGCACCAAATTTGATTATATCATTACCTCGAGTTTCGTTGATTGTATCGGCGCCGTCTCCAAGATTATAGATATAAGTATCTCGTCCATAACCGCCGCTGAGCGTATCATCTCCGATCCCACCAACAATCGTATCATCACCATCACCAGCATCAATGGTGTCATTGCCACCTCTACCGTAGATGGTATCATCATTATCAGTCCCGTTGATGGTTTCTCCGCCATTATATTGTTCAAATGTCAGAGAATCATTAACTAAATCCAGTACCGAATTATCGGCAAACTGGAGCTGCTCAATGCGCGTATCGGCACCGGCGAACTGATTAACCAGCAGAAAACCTTGATCTACATTATTATTTATCAAGATACGGAGATTGTTTCCTTCTCTGATAAATCTGAGATTTTCAAGGGCAATTCCCGTTCCTAAAACAATTTTATCAGCTCCGGATGTTTCCGTAATCGTATCAAAGCCGTCACCCATATTATATATATAAGTGTCATCTCCGTTTCCGCCGTTCAGATTATCGTTGCCCAATCCTCCGGTAATGGTATCATCACCTTCACCGGCATTGACCGTATCATTGCCGGCAGCAGCATTAATCGTATCATTAAAATCCGTGCCGGAAATTGTCTCGTCAATATTGTTCTGATTAAGGGTAAATCCTTTATTAATCAGGCTTAATGTGCTTTCATCTGCAAACTCAATACTTTCGATTTTTGAGGTACCGGCAGCGAACTGATTTTTCAGTAAGAAACCCTGCAATTTGTCATTATTGATAATAATTCGCAAATCATTGCCTTCCCGGCTGAATGACAGCATATCTGCCGTGATGCCGGTACCGAGGACAATTTTGTCCGTCCCATCAGTGTCAGAAATTGTGTCAAAACCATCACCGAGATTATAAATATATGTATCATCACCAACACCACCGGCTAATGTATCGTTACCTTCGCCGCCAACCAATGTATCATTGCCGTTTCCAGCGTCAATAATATCGTTGCCTTTTCCTCCGTAAACTGTATCGTTTCCGGCCAAAGCATTAACTGTATCATTACCGTCGTTGGCATAGATAACATCATTAAAGTTGGTGCCATTAATGGTATCAAAAGTATCTCCCTGACTGAAAGTTAGGCCATTTTCGTTTAAGATATGCTGAGTTCCATCTTTAAATTTCAGGGTAAAGTTCTTATAGCTGTCATTGTTGAAGAACTTTGATAAGTTAAGACCTTCCGTAGGATTGTTATTGATTGTTATATAAAGATTTTCGCCAATCTTCGTGAAGGTTAAATCATCAAAATCAATGCCGTCTCCAAATTCAACCGAATTCTGTCCGGAATTATCTTCTATGGTATCAAAACCGTCACCACTGTTCCAGCGATATGTATCATTACCGGCTCCGCCATAGAGTGTGTCGTTTCCATGGCCGCCAATTAAGATATCTTTACCGCTTCCGCCAGACAAAGTATCTTTTCCATTATTACCATAAATAACATCATCATAGGATGTTCCAGTAATATTGTCATCGGTATCCCATTGATCTAAAGTCAAGCCTGCAGTAGCCAGATTTACAGAACTGTTATCGGCAAATTTAAGTGTTTCGATTTTGTTATCATCCGAAGCAAAGAAATTAACCAGTTTCATTCCTTGGGCAAGGTCATTATTGATAATCAGCCACAAATCATTGCCGTTTCTGCGGAATCTTAAATCATCCTTGGAAATTCCCTCGCCAAAGATAATTTGGTCTTTGCCGTTAGGATCTATAATTGTATCAAATCCATCACCGAGGTTGTAATAATAAGTATCCCGGTCATAACCTCCGGTTATTGTGTCATTACCTTGGCCTCCGGTAATATCATTATAACCGTCACCGGTATTGATAATATCATTTCCAATTCCTCCGGTTAATATATCATCATCAGCCGTGCCATTGAGAGTCAAATTTACTTCCGGCAACTGGGATAATGGTAAATCCGTTGACAAGGCCTGTGTTGTTCCATCGGCAAATTTGAGAGTAAAGTTTCGATATGAAGGTGAACCAAAGAAATTGCATATCTGCATTCCTTGGTTTCTGTCGCCATTTACAAAGATGTACAAATCATCTCCATTTGTCGAATCATTCTCACTGCTTCTTTCAAAAGTCAGGTTTTCTAAGCTTATTCCTTCGCCAAACTGAATAACATTAGTTCCAGAAGCATCACTGAGGTAATCAAAACCATCATCCTGATTCCAGATATAGATATCGTTACCATTTCCTCCCTTAAGAGTATCGTTGCCTTTACCGCCGATAAGAACATCATCTCCATTATTGCCGTTGATGGTATTATCTTGGCTATTGCCGGTAAGGATATCAGCGTAGCTATACCCATCTAATACAGTTTGTCCCTCAGGCAAAGCAAGAGTAAAGCCATTATCTTTAGGTACAAATGTTGAACCGTCTGAAAATTTGAGGGTAAAGTTTCGATATGAAGGTGAACCAAAGAAATTGCATATCTGCACTCCTTGGTTTCTGTCACCATTTACAAAGATGTACAAATCATTTCCATTTGTCGAATCGTTTTTGTTGCTTCTTTCAAAGGTTAGGTTTTCTAAGGCTATTCCCTCACCAAATTCGATAATATTATTTCCAGAACTATCACTGATATAATCAAAACCATCTCCAAAGTTCCAAACATAGGTATCATTATCATTTCCTCCCTTAAGGATATCATTGCCTCTGCCGCCAATAAGAATATCATTTCCGCTACTGCCATTTATGGTATTGTCTTGACTATTTCCAGTCAGAGTATCAGCATGGCTATACCCATCCAATACAATTTGTCCCTCTGGCAAAGCAAAATCAAAACCACTATCTTTAGGGATAAATGTTGATCCATCGGCGAATTGGAGGCTGAAGTTTTGATATACAGTGGAACCGAAGAAATTATATAAATTTATTCCCTGATTTCTATCTCCATTTACAAAAATGTATAAATCGTTCCCGTTTGTCGAATCGTTCTCATTACTCCGTTCAAAGGTCAGATTTTCTAAAGTTATCCCTTCACCAAATTGGATGATATTATTCCCAGCAGTATCAGTAACACGATCAAAACCGTCTCCAAAGTTCCAGATATAAGTATCATTGCCATTACCTCCAGAAAGGTTATCATTGCCTTTGCCACCAATTAATATGTCGTTACCACTTTCACCATTTATGGTATCATTTCCTCTGTTCCCATAAATAATGTCGTCATATGATGTTCCGGAGACTTTATCATGTCCATCACTTTGCTGTAATGTTAAACCTGTAATTAAGTCGGTAATGGTTCCATCAATAAATTCTAGTTTTTCAACTTGATAATGTTCATTACTAAAAAAGTCTTGAATTATAATTCCCTGACTTATGTCATTGAACAAGGTTATAACTAAGTTATCGCCTTTTCTAGAGAAAATAGTATCTGAAGGGGTAATGCCTTCGCCAAATTTTATTTTATCATTCTTACCTTCTGTTGAGCTACCTTGGTAATCATAAATAGTATCCAGACCATCTCCGATATTGTAGATATAAGTATCATCCCCGGCACCACCTTCTAAGCGGTCATTTCCTGTACCGCCAATTAAAATGTCGTTACCGTTTTCTCCTTTTATGGTATCGAAACCAGCTCCACCGTAAATCGTATCATTACCATTTCCGGCATTAACGGTATCATTTCCACCATTGGCATAGATTGTATCACCAAAGTCTGTTCCGGTAATCGTTTCTCCTGTACTTAGTTGCTTCAGAGTTAAAGCAATTTCTGATAAATGAACTTGGGAGCCATCAATAAAAGTCAATTCTTCAATTTTGTAATTCAAATTGCTGGTAAGAAAATCTTGAATAATTATGCCCTGATTAGGATTATTTTTAATAAAAATCTTCAAATCACTGTTGTTTACACATTGAAATGCTAAATCGCTGAAAGAAATCCCATCACCAAAAGAAATTGTATCATTATTTCCGGCGTCATAAATGGTATCCAGACCATCTCCCAGGTTCCAGATATAAGTATCGTCGCCTGCACCACCGTTCAATTTATCATTACCGGCACCGCCATAAATAACATCATTACCGGCATTGGCATTAATAGTATCATCTCCTTTTTCACCACTTAAGAAATCGTTTCCAGATGTTCCGCTTATTTTATCATTGCCATTTGTTCCGCTGATAGTTACAAAACCGCCGACTGAAACAGGAGCAGCATTCCATGCAACCCGAACATGTTCATAATCCCAAACAGTTCCATCTGCAAACTCAATTGTATCAACCGTATTTGTTGTTGTTCCTGCTTCCAAGAAATAACCATAAACAGTTACGGTATCCGCGCCGTTGTGCAAACTGAGAATTAGATCATTTGCTCGTCTTAAAATTGTTACATCTGATGGACTGATTCCTTCGCCAAACAAAATTTTATCTGGGTTTGTCCCTTTTTCATCTGTGCTTGAATTATCAATAGAATCTTTCCCCCAAGATCCTTCAAAAAAGTAAGTATCAGAACCATTCCCTCCGACCAGATAATCATTTCCTGTGCCACCGATTAATGTATCGTTGCCATTTTCACCATATATTTTATCATTGCCGGCCAAGCCATTGATATAGTTATCGTCATCCGTACCATAAATAATATCACTTCCATTGCTGATTTTGTTTTCCAGCTTACCAAAATTTAAATAATATTCTTGTAAGTTATTAGTTTCAGTAGCTTGATTTTGAAAAGCGGTATTAATCGCATCAACCATCATATTTTGTTGTTCGATAATATCTTCCAAAAAATGTAAGGTAGCAATTGCGCTATCAAGATTTGTTTCTGCCAAACTATTTAAAATATTGACGGCGCCGGAAATATCAATATCCCAAACCTGAGTTTCTTCATTCCATGTCAGCTTGATATTTTCAAGGAGTGTTTTGCAATGTGTCTGAGCTTCTAATTCGTTAGAAACATATGCAGCTAAAATGTCATAACCCTGCAACAGATATTTTGCGGCCTGTTCATGTGGATTTTGATCTTCACGTCCAAACCAATAACGATTAGAATATTTTTCTCCGAGAAATCGTTCTAATGCTTCTAGGTAACGGGCATCTTCAAGTGGATTATTATCATCGGCGAAATAACTTGGTTTACGGCTAAGTGGATCAATATCTTGAACTCCTGTCCAGTGGAAAATGATTTTGTCAATCATTCCCTTACGGACTGCTGCATTCGTTTCTGTCATGTATTGTTCAATTAGGGCTTTTAATTCTCCACTTTCATCCTGAGCCATGGCTTCTTGCAAAGAACAGACATTACCGAATCCTGAAATGTTGGGCATATCTTTAATATTATCCGGAATTGTTATTTCTACTTTATTTACTGTATCTGCATAGTCAGCATCAAACCAAACATCATGAATCGAACCAGTTGTTCCATCTGCTTTGATAAATGTTCCGGTTTGGTTGTGCTGATTACCATTTTCATCAGTAGTTGTCGAATCTTGGTAATCCAAATTAATACCACTGACACCTGCTTGCGTTAGAGTCAGCAATTCGCCTTCATCAACAATGCCGTTCCCGTTGGAATCTTTCCATACTTTTACATCGTCCCATGCCGTATCGGAACTGTTAAAAACACCATCATTGTTGGAATCCAAATCAGCCAACGCTTCAAAACCGTTAGCAGCTTTTTCTCCAGACGAAAGAACGGAGTTATTACCAAACAACTCCGTCCCATTATCAATCTGCCCATTGCCATTGATGTCCCGAACCAATAAACCATCATCTTTACCAACCCAGCCGGTACTTTCAGCAAAGCCATTATTATCATGATCAAAATGGACTGTAGAATTTTCTTTATTAGTCTCAACAGTACCATCTCCATCTAAGTCAATTACCAGCGGTGATGCTTGTTTCTTAGCGGTGGAAAAAGCTCCTCTTACACCCATAGTAACAGCCCATAAGTCTTGACTAAACCGGTCAGCAATATCATAAAATTTTTTATCCTGTTCAGCAACGGCTGTAACTATTTTTTCATATATTCTCGTTTCTTTAACAACAGGTTTTAGAGGAGGAACAAAGCCTGCAATATTTAAAATAGTATCTAATATTACCCCTGGTTTAGGAGAATCACTTTTTACATCATTTCTGTTATTATCAAATGTCAAGAGTTGAACATTAAGAGAAAAATCAATATCTCGCCAAGTATCAATTACATACTGACAAATGCTTGTGAAATATCCTTCTTTACAGAGTTCTGTTGCAATTTTATCCCGAGCATCTGTGAGAGATTTCAGGCTTTGTTCTTCAGAAAAATTTCTAACAAAATTCATAAACTCATCATTTTCCGGTACATTCTGAATTAATTCAAATGCTCCATTAATAAAATCATCGGAAAGCAACTGATTAATTAAAGCTTCATTTAGATTATGAGATTGTAAAATAGATGTTAATGATTCTTTTAATTCATTGGCTGTTACGTATTTCATTGAATTTCTCCTTAATTAAGAACTGATGTTAGAATTCATTAAATATCATATTTCCTTGTACATCCATGAAGCCTCTTATGTTTTTACCTTCTACATCTTTATAAATAGCCCCTTGTCTATTTGTAATTGTTGCATCAGCTCCTGACTTAATTAAAACATCTACAGCACTATCATTTCTTAGCCCATATGCCCAAAATAAAGGGGTATTTCCGTCTTTATCTTGAATATTAAGATTCGCCCCTTTCTTTATTAAATATTGTAATGGAGCTAATGTTATTTCCTGTGGATTTGTTGCAGCTATATGCAATGGTGCAGTTTCTAATGTTCCTGCTTTCAAATTGATATCTGCTCCATTTGTAGCCAGAAAATCTATAATTTCCATAAAATATGGAGAAAATGTATTATATGCTAATTGCATTGCATCTTTGACAGCTATCTTGATTTTTTTTCTTTCCTCAGGGGTAACTTCTTCGCAGGGTTTAGAAACAATTCCAGGAAAATTACATTCTCCAATTTTATTTTTTATTTTTTCATCAATTATCTTATTTGCGTCAACTTCAAGATATTTAAGTTCCTGAGGAAGAGAAACAGCCCAATGTAATGGAGGCATTGACAAGTTAGGACAAGGAATTAAATTTACATCTGCTCCAGCATTGACCAATATTTTAATTTTTTCTAACGCATATGTTGGGTGTTTTCGAGCATTTGTTCCACGGGCAGAACTCCTTACGGCTACATTTAATAAAGTATTACAGAGATAAACTTTATTTACGTTATATCCACTTTGAACAAGCTTTCTAACATCATCAGGGGTACCTTTAAACACAATCTCGTGAGCCTGTTCATCGCTGATTTGAGATGCTGTATTTTGCGCTTGAACTTTATTAACGCTGAAAAGAATTATGGCCATAATTAATAATTTTGTTATTTTCATTTTTCCTCCAAATTAAAAACTTTTATTTATATAACAAAACCTTTGTCTGATAAGCAGGCAAAGGTTTGCTGATGTTAAAAAAATCTGAAAAGCAGCCGAAATGAACGAAACACCTGAAACAATGTCCGATGGAGGTAGTCCATGGAGATGGTCATTAATCGACCGTTCCGTATAATAGTTCATTACGCCCTCTCTCATTAAGAGTAATTTTGTTATTAGTTTCACTCTATAATTTTAATTATGCAAGAAAATTATTTTTTTGTTCTGTTAATGTCTTGTCAAGTTTCTTCTTAAACCATTAGTAGTACTTGTTTTGAGCCTGTGGATAAAACTTTTGATTATTCTTATACGACAATTCTTTGTCAACAGGTATAAATTTTTGTTTTATTTCTTGCATGGAATTTGTCACTTTCAGTTTCTTTTTAGACTTCAGATTATCCGGTTATCAAGAAAAACTTGATAACCGGATAATGCTTGGTTGATTATATTGCTTTTCTGGTCAAATCCTGACTGGCGGCCAGAGAATACATATCACTGACATCCTCAGTCGGATTAGACAGGGTATCTGTCGAAGCCGAATTGCTGACGCTAAAGCTGTTCATCGCCTGTATCAGCTGATCAGCATTGCTGATATTCAGCGTACTGCCGTCATAGAATTCGATAGTCTCAACTTTGGAAGCATCATTCTGGAAATGATTATTAATCTGAATTCCTTTGTCATCCTTACCATTGACAGAAATCTTCAAATCGTTACCGATCTGTTCAAATGACAAATCACTTTGACTGATACCTTTGCCAAAGACGATCTTATCATTACCGCCTGTTTCCGAAATAGTATCAAAGCCATCACCTAAATTGTAAATATAGGTATCATCGCCGTTTCCTCCATTCAGGATATCATTGCCGATGCCTCCGACAATCGTATCATTTCCATCTCCGGCGTTGATGGTATCATGACCGCCGTTTCCGTAAATGACATCATTATAGGATGTTCCGTTGACTGTGTCGTCAGCATTAGTTTGTTGCAGTGTTAACCCCTGAGTTGAGAGATTAAAGGTTGACCCATCAGCAAATTGGAGCGTTTCTACTTGATAATTAGTTCCCGAATAGAAGTCTTTGACTGTTACTCCTTGAGAAACATCATTATTTATTAAAATGTCCAAATTTGAACCATCTTGTCGAAAAGAAAGGTTATTTATGGAGATGCCTTCACCAAAAATGATTTTATCATTTCCTCTGGTCTCGGTAATTGTATCATAACCGTCACCCAGATTGTAGTAATAACTGTCTCTGCCATTACCTCCATTCAAGGCGTCATTGCCTTTTCCTCCATAGATACTGTCATTACCATCTCCGGCATTAACGGTGTCATTACCATTTCCGGCGATGATGGTATCATCGTTATAAGTTCCGTTTATAGTATCATCTGTTGCACCATAAGCCATATTTAAGCCTAAATCTGGAAGGTATATAGATGTTCCGTCACTAAATTTGAGGTACTCTATTTTGTATAAATCATTTTCATTTAAGAAATTATTGATTTGTACACCTTTGTTTTTGTCGCCATTAACGGTAATCAACAGATTATTGCCTAACATATTAAAATCTAAATCATTGAAACTTATACCGTTACCAAAGAGTAATGTATTTTGACCAGCATCATCTTCTATGGTATCAAGATCATCGCCGAGATTCCATACATATGTATCGTTTCCGTAACCTCCTTTTAATGTATCACATCCTTGGCCACCATAGATCATATCATCCCCGTTGCCGCCATCAATGTTATCGTTTCCAGCATTGCCGTAGATAATATCATTGCCATCTCCTGCCGTTATGGTGTCATCATTATTGTTCCCTGTTATAGAATCATCATAGATCGTTCCATTGACCGTCCCATCTCCTTTTAATATTAACGCATTTTTACTCAGATCAAAGAGGTTCCCGTTGCTGAATTCCAAGGTTTCAATACGGTTACTATTTCCTGAAGCAAAATAATTTTTGATCAAAAGTCCTTGGTTGGGCATATTCTGAACATTAATGTATAAGTCTGAATTCGTTTGACTAAATGAAAGGTCATCATATGAAATGCCCTCGCCAAACACAATTTTATCTGTTCCTTGCGAATCTGTTATTGTATCCATACCGTCACCAAGGTTCCAGATATAAGTGTCATTTCCGGCACCTCCGTCGATTGTATCATCTCCTGTTCCTCCAGAGATGATATCCGCACCATCTCCACCAGACATGGTATCTTCTCCGATCCCACCTGAAAGAGTATCATCACCATTACCTCCGTTAATGGTGTCGTTTCCATCTCCTCCGGTTATTGTATCGTTATATATTGTACCATCAATGGATTCGCCGGTATCACCTAGCTTAATATCTAAAGACTGACTTAGATTTATGGATGAGCCGTCTGTAAATTCCAGGAGTTCAATATTGTAACTACCTTCAAAATATCTGTTTATTATTATTCCTTCTTGATGGTTATCATTGATAAATATAAGTAAATTGTTTCCTTGTTTGAAAAATGATAAATTGGCAGATGTAATACCTTCTCCGAATTTGATTTTATCAAATCCACTGGAATCCGTTATTGTATCCATACCATCACCAAGGTTCCAAATGTAAGTATCATTTCCGGCTTCACCGTTAATGATATCATTTCCAGAGCCACCAGTTATGATATCATTTCCGTTTCCGGAAGAAATTTCATCATCTCCGACTCCACCATTAATAATATCATCACCCCCATAGGTCGTAATGGTGTCGTCTCCGCCTTGAGCATCTATTATATTATCACCAATATTACCGGTAATTGTTTCAGCGCGGTTATCATAGGTGAGAGTAATGTTATTTTCTCTAAAATCAAATTTGCTACCATCGGAAAATTCAAAAATAGTGATGGGGTGATAATTGTTATTGATATTATTTGAAGAAAAGTGATCTTGGATAATAATCCCTTGGGAAATATCATTTTTCACAATCAGTCTCAGATTATTACCGTCTTGTTTAAATGTTAAATCGTCAAACGAAATATTTTCTCCAAATTTGATAGTATTTAATCCGGCTGTATCTCGAATTGTATCAATATCATCACCTAAATTCCATATATAGGTATCATTTCCGACGTCGCCATCAAGAGTATCATTGCCTTTGCCTCCATTCAGTATATCATCTCCTGATGAACCATTCAGGTTATTTTCCCCAATATTTCCTATTAATGTATCGTCTTCAACAGTACCTGTAATTGAACCATCCAATTCATTTGTTTTCAAAATTAAACCTGTAGTTAGGCGCAATGTTGAATTGTCGGCAAATTTTATATTCTCTATTCGGTTATCATTATTTCTAAAGAAATCTATGATTTCAATACCTTGTGAGAAATCGTCGTTGATTGAGATTATCAGATTATCATTTTTTCTGTAAAAAGAAATGTTTTCCTTACTTATTCCGTCTCCAAAGATGATTTGGTCGCGTCCTCCTAAATCTGTAATCTTATCATAACCGTCGCCTAGGTTGTAATAGAAAGTATCCCGGTCATATCCGGCAGAGATAATATCGTTTCCTTTGCCGCCCGTAATATCATTATAACCATCCTCGGCATTAATTGTATCATCTCCATCACTGCCGATTAAAATATCATCATCACTTGTACCGGAGATTGTCTGCCCGGCGTTTTCGCTTGGTTCTTCTGGTTCAACTATAGAAACAGATGAAGTTTCTACAATAGTCCCATCGGCAAACTCTAACTTTTCAACCTGAGAATAGCTTGAGTAGTAATTTTGAATTGTAATTCCCTGAGTTTTGTCATTATTAACATAAATCACTAAATCATTACCATCTCTTTCAAATAACAAATCCTCAAAGGAAATACCTTCGCCAAATTTAATGGTGTCATTATCCGTGTTTCCGCCATTGTAATCATAGATCGTGTCAAAACCGTCTCCTAAGTTCCAGATGTAGGTATCATCTCCGTAACTGCCTTCTAGGCGATCGTTCCCTTTGCCGCCGATAAGCGTGTCGTTGCCGCTATTGCCTTTTAATGTGTCATTACCAGCTCCGCCATCAATGACATCATCCCCGTCATTACCAGTAAGCGTGTCACCAAAGTTCCCTCCGGTTAGGGTATCGTTATTGTCCGTCCCGGTAATATCTTGTGCAGCCAAGGCATCGGATCTGTCTGTGGTAACAGCAATGGTTGACGTTTCTACAATAGTTCCGTCGGCAAATTCCAATTTTTCTACTTTGTAATAAGTGCTAGAGTAGTAATCCTGTATTTTGATTCCCTGAGTTCTGTCATTGTTAACATGGATGATTAAGCTATTGCCATCTCTTTCAAATGACAAATCCTCAAAGGAAATACCTTCGCCGAATTTAATGGTGTCATTATCCGTGTTTCCTCTATTGTCATCGTAAATTGTATCAAAACCGTCTCCTAAGTTCCAGATGTAGATATCATCTCCGTAACTGCCTTCCAGGCGGTCATTCCCTTTGCCGCCAATAAGCGTGTCGTTGCCGGAGTACCCGTATATCGTATCATTGCCGCCTTTGCCATATATTGTGTCGTCATAGTTGGTGCCGGAAACATTATCAGCCCCATCATTTTGAATGAATTCGAACCCTCGTTCTGTTAATGGCACAGTAGTACCGTCCGCAAATTCTAATTTCTCAACTTGATAATATGAGCTACTGAAAAAGTTTTGAATTATTACTCCTTGGGTTATGTCATTAAATAGAGTCATAATTAAATTATTATCCTTACGAGAGAAAGTTATATCTGAGAATGATATTCCTTCTCCGAATTTAATGGTATCGTTGTCCGTATTTCCTCTATTATCATCGTAAATTGTATCAAGGCCATCTCCTACATTATAAATATAAGTATCGTCTCCCAAACCACCCTCTAAGCGGTCATTGCCTGTACCTCCAATTAAAACATCATTTCCATTTTCTCCATATAATGTGTCAAAGCCTGCTTCTCCATATATAGTATCATCTCCTATACCAGCATTTACAGTATCATTGCCACCATTGGCATAAATAATGTCATCAAATTCGGTACCTTTGATACTTTCTCCAGTTTTCAACTGCTTTAAGGTCAAACCAATTTCAGACAGATTGACTGAAGAACCATCAAAAAAGTTTATTTTTTCAATTTTGTAATCTTGACCAGAAAAGAAATTTTGAATAATAATTCCTTGATCTTCTTGTTCGTGAACTAAAATGATCAGGTCATTACCGGAGTTGCGGAATGTTAGATAATCCCAAACAATCCCTTCACCAAACTGGATAGTATCTTGATTTGCATTATCATAAATAGTATCTAAACCGTCCCCTAAATGCCAAAGATAGGTATCGTTGCCAGCTCCGCCTTCCAGTCGGTCATTACCTGTACCTCCATAGATGAAGTCATTACCAGCATTGCCGTAGATTGTATCATCCCCTCCATTGCCGCCAAGAATATCATTTGCGGCAGTTCCATCAATCCTGTTATCGTCATTATTGCCTTCTAAAGTCACACCACCATTGATGTCAGGCAAGCTGTTCCAATGATCAAGGACATATTCATAATCCCAAGATGTTCCGTCTGCAAATTGGATTGCACTGACTGTCGTGCTGGATGTTCCCTGTTTGTCAAAGTAGCTGAAAACCCTAACAGAATCCGTTGTCCCATCTTCATAGGAAACAGAAATTATTAAATCGAATCCCTGGCGTTGCAAAATGGCATTCTCCGGCAGGATTCCTTCTCCGAATTTAATGATATCGGCATTGGGGGCCGTATCATCTTGTGTATTGTCTATGGAATCATTCCCAAAACCTTTTTCAAACAGATATATATCTGCTCCGTTTCCGCCGGATAGAACATCATCACCGGCACCACCCTTTAGAGTGTCATTACCATTGCCGCCAAACAGATAATCGTTCCCTTCTTCGCCATCTAATACATCGTCACCATCTTCGCCATAAATATAGTCATTTCCTGATCCGCCCAAAGCCGTATCATCGCCTTCGGCTGCTTTGATGATATCATTGCCGGCCAAACCATTCATCAAATCGTTCCCTTCGGTGCCGAACAGGTTATCATTGGCTGCACTTCCGACAGAATTGTGACCAAAATTAAGTAATTCGGTTTCAAAAAATGTACCATCAGCAGAACCTTTGGCCTGGAAAGCCGCAATAACATCTTCTGCATTATCATAGAAACGCAATATATTTGACAATTGCAGCATTTCTATTTTTCCGTTTGTCGCATCTGCCTCAAAAGCCTCCTGCAGCAAGGCGACTGCCTGATCAACATTGACATCCCAATGTTTGGTTTCTGCATTATAGGTTAAAATAATTTTCTGCAAATAGGGATTGTTTGCCAAGTTTGCCGATAAAATTGTACCGACATAATTTTTGAGAAGTTCAAAGGCCTGTAAAATCATCGGAGCGGCGTGTCCGTGTGGATTGGTTTCCCGTTCACCCCAGCACCAAGTGCCAAGATAGTCTTCCCCCATAAATTCTTCCAAAGCCTCTAATTTTCGGGCATCACCTAAAACATTTCCATATACCTGAGATGGATTGCGACCAACAGGATCCATATCTTGGACACCTGCCCAATGATAAATGATGTCATTTAAAAGCGTATCTTTAGTGTTGTCATCAGTTGCCGCCAAATATTGTTCAACCAGCGACTTGAGCGTACCTGTTTCGTCCAGAGCCATAGCTGCATGCAGAGAGTAAACATTTCCCCAGCCTTTAATATCCGGCAAATTTTTGATATCATCGGGAATTGTAATATCATCTTCATTCAGAATGGTATTGGTACCATCAACATCAAACCACACGTCAGATACTTTTCCTGTTGTTCCATCTGTACGGTTAAATGTTCCCTGCTGAATTTCGAGGTTGCCGTTTTCGTCAGCTTCTTTTTGATAATCATATTTGAGATTGATACTTTCGATTCCGGCTTGTTCCAAGGTTAGCAGTTCTCCGGAATCTACAATTCCATTAGTATTGGCGTCACGCCACACTTTAACTTGGCTCCAAGCATCATCTTCTGCATCAAATTTGCCATTACCGTTAGAATCGAGGTCTTTAAGAGCTTCAAAACCGTTAACGGCATTTTTACCATTTTGAAGCACGGTATGGTTACCGAACATTTCGGTACCGTTATCAATCTGACCATTACCATTGATATCCCGAACAAGGAAGCCTTCGTTTTTGCCAATCCAGCCGCTGTTTTCAATTTTTTGATTACTATCAAAATCAAAATGGACGTTGCCATCGGTACTGACGGTTTCAATTTTGCCATCTCCGTCTAAATCTACAACGAGAGGGGAGCGGGAATTTTCAGCATCTTCCCATAATTTGCCAATATCTCCCTTGGTATCCTCTGGAATTGACGGCGGGTTATCCGTTTGAGGTTTCTCAGTTCCGCCTTCCGGTTCCTCCGGCTTTTCCGGAATGACAGGCAGCTGCGGAGGATTATCTCCTTCACTTGGTTCGGGTGTCGGAATGTCCGGCAAATCTTCAGGGTCTTCCGGTTTTTCATCATAAGGAGGAAATTTTGTACCACTATCTACATATTCTGATCCATCCCATTGCAGAACTGAGCCATCTGGTTGATATAAAATCGGCATATTCTCTGCAGGAATTTCAGGCTCTTCTTCATCGGGGAGCTTTACATCTTTAATTACTATTTTATTATTTCGATTGCCATAAATAATAACATCGCTTCCGACCTGTTCCATACTTTCAAGATTAAAACCGCCAGCGCAAGAAATGATATCTCGGGCAGATACATTATAAATTGTATCAATTCCGCCGGCATCATTATTAATCATAACAACATCTGTATTGTTGTCTGTGCCACAATCTATCCTATTTGTTCCTTTTTCAGGATAGAAATAATCTCGGCCGGTGCCTCCATAAAGTTTATCTTGATGCTGCCCACCATAGAGATGATCTTCTCCGACGCCTCCATAAAGCTCATTTTCTCCATCTCCTCCATTAATAAAATCATCGCCATTTCCGCCATAAACAATATCTTTGCCTATACCACCAGTGTATCTGTCATCACCGCCACCGAGATGAATTTTATTAGTGTCTAATAATCCATCTGCTCCATACGAACTGGTGGCTGAGCCTCCATCTACGATATCAACACCATCTCCTCCGATATATTCATCAGATCCTGCACCGAGATAAACCGTATTATAACCACTTCCTTGTACTTTATCTGTCCCTTTGCCGCCAATATAGCGATTTTGACCGCCTCCCAAGTCAATATTATTTACATCGGTTGCAGCATCTTCCGCACCGATATTACTGCTGACATGCGATAAATCTATTCTTCCGCTGCCCCCATCAACAAAATCATCGCCATCATCACCGTGGAAAGTATCGCTTCCGGCACCTAAATAGACCTCGTTGTAATCTTCTTTTTTGCCATCCGTGGTATAAACCTCGTCGTTGCCTCCGTATGTATAAATAACATCATCTCCGCTGCCTGAGTAAATAATATCTTTCTTACTGCTGCCACCGATAAAGTCATTCCCCGCATCAGCATGAACCGTTGTTCCATCCTGTTCACCAGTAATGAATATCAAATCCCGTTTATCGCTGCCGGTTATATTGCCGTAACTGGTTGTACCGGTAGAAGTGTTTATTTGCAAATCGGTATACAAATTCCACTCGGTAAAGAGGGTATCTATAGAAGCATTTCCTTTATAATTTTGATTCGAAAGGAATACTGATACGGCTTCACTAAAACTTTTTTGAATATATTTATATATATCTTTTTCTGAAGATGGGTAACCAGTTGCATTTTTTATAGCGTTATACATAGTATCCTTATTTGCATTCATAAAGGATATAGCCATATTAGCTTCATTAACACTAGAAACATATAAAACAGTTTTTGCTGTAGACGGTGTTAATGGTTCCGATTCTGGATGACCTAAAAATTCATTTGCCTCTGCAAAACGTCGGTTCAAATGGATTTTATCACCATTACTTCTATATGCGATTTCATACCACATTCCCATTTGGGCGTAAAATTTGACAGTACTATTAGTTGAAGCCATTAATGGTAAAAGTTTCTTGGTTAATGTTGGGTGTTCAGCTTCGATACTGCCTACCGTTGCTCCACAGGAACTATAAAACAACGAAATTAGAGCAGATTTTTGAGAATCATTTAGTGAAACATTATGTTTTGATAAAATTGAATTTAACGCTTGTTCGTATTCTCTTACCTTTATTTGCAATAATTGTGTAGCTTCGGCTTCAGTAATAGTAATACTTGCCATCAAAGATAAATAAGCTTTGTAGTCAGGCGTTCCTTCCGCGGGTTTTGAATTACTGTAATTTTTAATTTGATCCATTTGTTCTTGAGTTATCACTGTTCTCCCAACTTTTGAATTGAGATCACTTGCGCTAAAGCCATTTTGTCGTAAATCGTATCCATATCCAATTGTTGGTTGTTCCATCTTTCCCGCTGCTAAATGAATTGCATTGCTACCAGTTTCTCCACGTCTTAATGCATCATTTTCGTACATTTTTAATGTTTCGTAATTCATTACTTATCTCCTAAAATTTGTATAAAAAGATTCAATTAACGCCTAAAAGGTTTTTAGATACGAAATCTTGAACTTTAGTTTGCATCAACACTAAACCAGTACTTGATAAATGTGTTTTATTTAGCGTCAAAAACTGAAAAAATAATATTTTATCTAATAACTAATAATAACCAACCTCCTTAATTTGGATGTCGCTTAACTTTTGAGGTTTATCCATTCCATTATTATTCATAGTAAAAGAGCAAATTGGCTTTAGAAAACCATCTTTTCCTGCCCAAATGGTTACTTCCGGGCGATAGGTATAAGCTATTTTATCGGAATACCAACCGAGAGATTGCAAATCGCGAAGGTATCTAAAATTATCCGATGGTAAATTGTTATTTTTATATATCTGTGTGAGTCTTTCCCAATCAAAAATTAAATCTTCTTGTTGGTACAGATACGTTCTGTTATCAAGAGAGAATAATTCGATAGCAGAATAATCCGTTAACATAAATGAGGCATATTGTAATGGAAAATATTTAACTTTCGCTGAGGGAAAAACTTTTTTTACGTTCGGTTTGGTTCGTCTTATGTTTTCATTATAAAACAATAATGACAAAGGATAAAAATCAGCTATTTTATTACTTTGGGCTTCATACTTAGCCAGAGTTCCCTGATATATTTGGTTCAAAACATTTTTGATTTTATGTTGCACCTCAAGGGATAATTTATTATCATTTAGATTATCTTGTGTTTCTGCAATGAGTGCCAAAATTTGTAATATATTATTTGGTGCAAGTTGAACTCCTGCAACTTTGTTAATTAAAGTTTTTTCATACTCTCTATTAACTTCCAATACCTTTTGAAATAAGGTATTAATGTTTTCCATTACTATATCATAATCAGGGTCTTCTTTAGGAAAAAGATCTAATATCTCTATATTTTGGCTGACTAATTTGGTATCTAAGTCATTTAATGAACTGTAATAGCCTGCATATTTCAAAATTAATTCTTTTTTATTATCACCATCAATATCTGTAAATAAGAGGCCTATACAGCTTCCTATACCTCTGCATTCAAACGCACCGTAAAGATTCCTTGGAGTAAATCCATCTTCAGTTAAATCTGCAATGATACGACCATAATCAAAAGGTAAAAATTTTACTTTACGTTCTGAAGAATCTACTCTTTTTGCCCCAATAAACTTACCTATAGCATCACAGACATTTTTATAATCGGCATCATAAAAACTAAGATATAGCGGATTTATTTGTCCATTGCATTTTTTCGTTGTAATACACTCACGATTGGGATATATTTTCTGCGGTAAAGCTGATTTTCCCATTGCATTAGAGGAGAAAATTGAAAATAAACCAAAACAACCAAGAGAAAATAACAAAGTTTTATTTCTAATCATGCTTTTCTCCTTTATTTTGAGGTGTAAGTAAATTTTCATATTTTGTATAATAATCTTTGTTTTTAATTTCGTATGGACAATGTCGTAGGTAATAAAGAGCATCATGCCCTTCATTATTTTTGTGATTAATGTTAATTCCTTGTGAAATTAAGAACTTGATCATATATAATGTTTTTTCATAATCGTAAGGAAAATCACGTCCTCCAAAATGATTATTTTTAAATATATTGATTAAAGCATTATCGCCTTGAGAATTTATTTGATTGATATCAGCACCATAGGCTAACAATTTTTTTAATCTATCAGAATCCTGTTGATCCGAATCTTTCCAAATACAAGCCAATACAACTTTTGGCAAATAACCACGCGTGTCAAGATCTGTATTCGGATTTAGTTTCATAATTTCATCAAAAAATTTCCAAGCTCCAGGACAATCTAATGCTTGTTTACATTGGCAATCATCTCTTACCGGCATTGTAAAATCGGCCCCATTTTTTACGACATAATCAAAAACCTCTTTTTGCTTCCAACCTAAAGCGCTATAATATACAGGACCGAACCAACATTCTCCATAAAAACCGGCATACCCATTTAAATCAGCACCTTCTTTCAAGAGCTTATCTGTGTAATCAAAAACACATCCTCTGTTGATACCATGATTACAAATTCTTGAAAATTCAAAATCTAACAATTTGTTTTTCCAAACTTGTATAGCTTCGTTATATAGAGAGGTTAAACATTTCTTTTTATCTACTTCTTTGGGAAGGCATTCAAAGTTATTTCGGCGCTGAAGCCATCTATTTTGACTGTCTTGAAGTTCAATATTTGAGAGTTTGCTATATGTAGCCCTCCATAAACGTGCTTTTTTATACCATTTATTCATCTCCACATCTAATTTTGCCAATTCATCATCGGAGCAGATGAGTTTTTCAACCTCTGTGGTTGCTTTCGCACAATCAAAACCGGGAGCTGTTTTGGCGGATATTTCTGTAGGAAATATCAACAAACTAACAAATGAAAGAAGCGTATATTTGAAATTTTTATTCATAAGTACCTCCCATGGCAAAAATTAAATTAGCACTTTGAGAAGTGTAACTTAAAAGCAGATAACAAAACGTGAAAATCAGAAAAAAGAATCGGGAGAAAGAAAATTTTAAGCGGAGCGCATCAAAAGAAACATCTAAAAATTTGAAAGATGGATGCAGATTAAGATATATAGCCCGGATAGGCGGTTCTGTATAATTATTCATATCTTTTACTCCGGTAGAGAGTTTTATGCTTTTATCTTCTACCGTTAAGTTTAAAAAGCAAGTGAAAAAATTAAATTTTACTACTGTTCTTAGATTGTTCTAAATAAAAGCTTAAAAAAAATGAGGAATTTTGCCGCGTTAATTCTTGTGGATAAATTTAATATTTTTCTTTATTTTTAATTTTCTGTTAATATTAATTAAAAATTTTCTTTGCTTTTTGTTTTCTTTCGTTTTAAGATTGCTAAAAAAATTATTACAACCCACGGGATAGTGAGCAAATTTATGACAGAAGGAAATTCAAATCCCCAAACAATAGATACGGGTCTCGCCTGTTTTGCGATTATGGCGAATTTCTTTGAAAAGCCGATTTCTATTGACCAAATCAAGCATAAATATGACCGGCAGAATTCGCATTTTGAAGAATATGAACTGCTGCAATTGGCAAAAGAATTTTCTTTCAAAGCCCGCTTTGTCGAAACCAAGTGGGAGCGTTTGGACAAGACAGCACTGCCGGCAATCGCCCAGAGCAAAGACAATACTTATTTTATTATCGGCAAAGTTGCTGAGGACAAAGTTTTGATTCAAGACCCCGCCAAAGGCAACCACCCCGAGGTTTTGAGCAAAGAAGAATTTATGAACAGATGGAACGGCAGGCTCTTAATGATGACCTGCCGTGAGTTTATCAACGGCAAAAACCGCAAGTTTGACATTTCGTGGTTTATTCCGGCTGTGGTCAAATATCGCAGGCTGTTCGGCGAGGTTATTCTGGCCTCATTCTTTTTACAGCTGTTTGCGCTGGTGTCGCCGCTTTTATTCCAAGTGGTGATTGACAAGGTACTGGTTAACCGAGGTCTTTCAAGTCTTGATGTACTTATGGTGGCTTTAATCTGTATCGGTATTTTTGAAACTTTGCTTGGCGGGTTGCGTACTTATACCTTCTCGCACACCACCACCCGTGTTGATGTGGAGTTAGGCGCGAGTTTGTTTAAGCATCTTATTCGGCTGTCGCTGTCTTATTTCGGTGTGCGGCGGGTCGGCGACACGGTGGCGCGGGTGCATGAGTTGGAGAATATCCGCAATTTTCTGACCGGTTCGACCTTAACCCTGATTATCGACTTCTTTTTTACCATTATCTTTTTTACGGTAATGTTCTTTTATTCCAAGACCTTGACGCTGTTGGTTTTGCTCTCCATTCCTTTTTATGTTTTGCTGTCCTTGTTTTTTACCCCGATTTTGCGCTCGCGGATTGATGAGCGGTTTCGCCGCGGGGCAGAAAACCAGTGTTTTCTGGTGGAAGCGGTTTCGGGCGTGGAGACGGTTAAGTCTTTAGCCGTCGAACCGCAGATGCAGCGTCGCTGGGAACAGCAGTTGGCGGCTTATGTCGGGTCTTCTTTCAGAGCATCGCATATCAATAACATTGCCGGACAGTTGGTGCAACTGGTGCAGAAAATCACCATGGCGCTGACCTTGTGGATTGGTGCAAGTTTGGTCATGAAAGGCGAGCTGTCGGTCGGACAGCTGATTGCCTTTAACATGTTATCCGGTCGCGTAACACAGCCGATTTTGCGCTTGGCGCAGTTGTGGCAGAATTTCCAGCAGGCTAAAATCTCTATTGAAAAGCTGTCTGATATTCTTAATAATCCGGCCGAAAATACCGAAACCCTGTCCAAAGGCTCGATGCCGGAGATTAAAGGCGACGTGGAATTTAAGGACATTACTTTCCGCTATGTGCCGAACGGGCCGGAAATTCTCAAAAAGATGAGTTTCAAAGTCAAGGCCGGACAGAAAATCGGTTTTGTCGGGCCGAGCGGTTCGGGCAAATCGACCGTCACCAAGCTGATTCAGCGTCTGTATATTCCGGAATCCGGCAAAGTGCTGATTGACGGGATTGACATTTCCACCGTCGATACGGCATGGTTAAGGCGGCAAATCGGCGTCGTTTTGCAGGAGAACTACTTATTTAACAAGAGTGTGCGGGAAAATATCGCTTTAACCAATCCGGCGATTTCGATGGACAGGATTATTGCCGCAGCCAAGCTGGCCGGCGCGCACGATTTTATTACCGAACTGCCGGACGGCTATGACACGGTTATTGAAGAACGCGGCTCATCGTTATCCGGCGGACAGCGGCAGCGGATTGCGATTGCTCGCGCTTTGGTCAACAATCCGCGGATTTTGATTTTTGACGAGGCGACCTCGGCGCTTGATTATGAATCCGAGCGGATTATTCAGCAGAATATGGCTTCCATCTGTAAAGGGCGTACGGTGTTTATGATTGCGCACCGCTTATCTACCGTGCGGGACTGCGACCGGATTATCACCATTGAAAAAGGCGAGATTACCGAAACCGGCACCCATCAAGAACTTTTGAAACGCGGCGGTCGTTATGCTTATCTGTGGAACAGCCAGACCGCGCCGATTGTTCCCGCCAATGAGGAGAATGCGGCATGATGGAGCAGCTCAAAAGATATTGGGAAATTGCCAAGCTGGCCCTGTTGCAGGAAAAAGCCGTCCAAGACAGCAAAATCAAAGGTATGAACGAGCATGAAAAAGAGTTTCTGCCGGCAGTCTTGGAAGTTACCGAAATGCCGCCGTCGCACGCCGCGCGGTTGTTGACATACGTCATCATGCTGATGTTTACAGTGCTGATTTTGTGGTCAATCTTAGGCAAAATCGACATTATCGCTACCTCGGCCGGAAAACTGATGCCTGCCTCAAACATCAAAACCATTCAAACCTTGACCGACAGCGAGATTGAAGAAATCTATGTTCAGGAAGGGCAATATGTCAAAGAGGGGCAAGACCTGATTAAATTTAACCAGACCGAGGTTCTGGCGAACATTAATCGGGTGGAAAATGAAATGGAAGCCTTGGAAATTTCCGTTGCCCGTTTACAGGCGCTGCTGACAGACAATCCGGAAGAAAATTTTACTTATAATAAAGAAATTGACGAATACTTAATTAAAATGCATACGGATCTGCTTAAAAGCCAGCTGACTGAGAAAGCGGCCAAGATTGAAGTTCTGAACGGGCAGGTTACCAAGGCCGAGAAAGAAAAAGACACTATTCAGGCTGACCTGACCCGGATTGAAAAACTGCTGCCGAGTGTTGAAGAACGGATTGAGAAAAAACGGATTTTGGTCGATAAGAAACTTTTGGCGCGGCTGACTTTTCTGGAACAGGAAGAAGAACTGATCAATTTGCAGGAACAACGCAACGTACAGGCCAAGAAAATGGCCGAAACCGAGGCAAATATTGAATCGCTTAAAAAAGAACAGCGGCAATATCTGGCGGAATTTGACAAGAATATTATGCAGGAACTGACCGAAAGCCGCGAGAAACTGGCGTCTTATCAGCAAGAACTGATTAAATATCAGGAGGCCTTAAAGCGGACGGTGGTTAAAGCGCCGCTTTCGGGGTATGTCCAGCAGCTGGTTTATCATACTAAGGGCGGCGTGGTCGAAACCGCCAAGCCGATTATGAACCTTGTGCCGGAAGATTATAAACTGGAGGCGGAAGTGCAGATTTTGAACAAAGACATCGGCTTTGTGCGGCCGGAACAGGACGTGGAAATCAAAATCGACAGCTT
>ERZ772865.1500-NODE-1500-length-23158-cov-4.294464_pt1 | contig 23158 bp, 6 predicted proteins | sample MGYA00512133_ERZ772865 | MGnify/ENA primary metagenome ERZ772865 (study PRJEB29015, sample SAMEA2737722) | human gut metagenome | biome: human gut; feature: human-associated habitat; material: faeces | place: China | collected 2012 ...
CGTGTTCGAGCGGCATGCGGTAACGCAGCACACCGGAAATCAGTTTGGCGTAGTTCCAGTATTCCTTGTTGAACTTCTCGGAAAGCCCTTCCACGGTGGTCTTGTATCCCTTCTTGTTTTCGAACTGGAAGTCGTAACGTTTGTTGCCGTCTTCGTCCGTATTCTTGATGATACGTCCTTTCATGACGCTTTTCGGAAGGACGATGCCCTCGTCGTCGTCCTGAATACCCGTGAAGATTTCATAGGGATAGCCGTTCAACAGTCCGACGAAAGCCACCCATTTTTCTTTGTTGTTCTGGAGCGTACCACGTCGCATTCCAATACCTGCGGACGTTTTTCCGTCACTTCGGGACTTTTGCAGGGAAGTTCCGGTTGTTTTTTCTCGTTCTTCACGGAAATCATCACGCCCGAACGCGAACCGTCGCGATAGATGGTACAACCCTTGCATCCCGAACGCCAGGCTTCCACATAGAGTTGATTGACCAGTTCTTCGTCCACATTGTTCGGCAGGTTGACCGTCACGCTGATACTGTGGTCCACCCACTTCTGGATGGCTCCCTGCATTTTGACTTTCATCAGCCAGTCCACGTCGTTGGCCGTGGCCTTATAATAAGGAGAGCGTGCCACCAATTCATCGATTTCCTCTTGCGTGTAACGTTTCTCCGTGTCGTAGCCGTTGATTTTCATCCACGTGAGGAACTTATGGTGATAGACGATGTATTCCTCGAAAGCGTCGCCCGTCTCGTCGATGAAGTCGATATGTACTTCAGGGTCGTTCGGGTTGACTTTGCGCCGACGTTTGTATACGGGCAGGAATACCGGTTCGATGCCGGATGTGGTTTGCGTCATGAGGCTGGTCGTCCCCGTCGGGGCAATGGTGAGGCAAGCGATGTTGCGTCGTCCGTATTTTACCATGTTTTCATACAGTTCCGGGTCAGCCTCACGCAAACGGTTGATGAACGGGTTGTTCTTTTCGCGTTCGGCGTCGAAGATTTCAAACGCCCCGCGTTCTTTGGCCATCTGTACCGATGAGCGGTAAGCCTGCAGGGCCACAGTCTTGTGTACTTCCACGGCAAAGTCCGTGGCTTCTTGCGTACCGTAACGGAGGCCGAGTGCGGCCAGCATGTCGCCTTCTGCCGTGATGCCTACGCCTGTACGCCGTCCCTGTCCGCTTTTCTTGTATATCTTTTCCCACAAATGACGTTCCGTGCCCTTTACTTCCTCGGATTCCGGGTCGGCGTCTATTTTTTGGAGAATCATTTCAATCTTTTCCAGTTCCAGGTCGATGATGTCGTCCATCAGCCGTTGGGCCAGTTGCACATGTTTCTTGAACAAATCGAAATCGAAATAGGCTTCCGGCGTGAACGGGTTGACCACGTAAGCATAAAGGTTGATGGCCAACAGGCGGCAACTGTCATACGGGCAGAGCGGTATCTCGCCGCAAGGATTCGTACTCACGGTACGGAAACCGAGATCGGCATAGCAGTCGGGTACGGATTCGCGCAGAATCGTGTCCCAGAATAAGACACCTGGCTCGGCGCTTTTCCATGCGTTGTGCACGATCTTCTTCCACAAATCCTGTGCGCTGATGTTCTTGGCCACCATGGGCGACGAGCTGTCAATGGGGTATTGCTGCGTGTAGGATTGCCCTTCGATGGCAGCGTGCATGAATTCATCGTCGATCTTGACGGATACGTTCGCTCCCGTCACTTTGCCTTCGGTCATTTTGGCATCGATGAAAGCCTCGGCGTCGGGGTGCTTGATGCTGACGGACAGCATCAGTGCGCCGCGCCGTCCGTCTTGTGCCACCTCGCGGGTCGAGTTGCTGTAGCGTTCCATGAAAGGAACGAGGCCGGTAGAAGTCAGGGCCGAATTTTTCACCGGCGAGCCTTTCGGGCGGATGTGCGACAAGTCATGGCCTACGCCGCCGCGCCGTTTCATCAGTTGCACCTGTTCTTCGTCGATGCGGATGATGCCGCCGTATGAGTCGGCTTGTCCGTCCAGACCGATGACGAAGCAGTTGGAAAGCGATGCGATTTGGTGATTGTTGCCGATTCCGGTCATGGGACTACCTGCCGGAATGATGTATTTGAAGTGATCAAGAAGTCCGAATATTTCTTCTGCTTTGAGCGGATTCTCATATTTATTCTCGATGCGGGCGATTTCGTTCGCGATACGCCAGTGCATGTCTTCGGGCGATACTTCATAAATATGACCGTATGAGTCCTTCATGGAGTACTTGTTCACCCAAACCCTTGCGGCCAGTTCGTCCCCCTTGAAATATTGAAGGGCTGCCTCAAAGGCTTCGTCATAACTGTAAGTCTTCTCTTTCACGACTGTTTGAATTTAAATGGTTTACTTTAGGATTCCGTTATCAGATTTTGTAGAAGCAATAGCGGTCAATCCGGAAGGATGTTGCAAAACTACACATGTTTTCTGATATGACCAAAAGAAAAACTTAAAATCTTGTCTTTTCATGCAAAGTTTTCCATTCTTGTGTGTTATTCACCTGATTATAAGTATTATGTGTTTTTGGCGAATCGGAAAAGTTATCCGAAAATGAAAATCTTATGAAATAAAAACCTTTGAAATCTAATCTATTATGAATCATTTTGTGTATCTTTGCCCGAAGTAAAAAACGAATGAATCATGGAAACAGTAAAGAACCGTAGAAGTATTCGGAAGTATGCCGGAAAACCGGTGGATGAGGAGTTGTTACGCCGTCTTTTGGAGGTGTCGGAAAGGACACAGACCATGGGGAACATGCAGCTCTACAGCGTGGTGGTGACGCGTAGCGAAGAGATGAAAAAACGTTTGGCGCCGGTGCATTTCAATCAGCCTATGGTGACTCAGGCGCCTGTGATCCTGACGATATGTGCGGATTTCAACCGTACGGTCAAATGGGCGGAGCAGCGCAAGGCGCATCCCGGATATGACAATTTTCTTTCATTTTTGAATGCCGCCACGGATGCGCTGTTGTTTACACAGACGTTTTGCAATCTGGCCGAGGCGGAAGGGCTGGGGATTTGTTATTTAGGTACGACTTTATATATGCCGTCCCAAATTATCGACATTTTGCAGTTGCCCCGCTTGGTGATGCCGGTGGCGACACTCACCGTCGGATGGCCCGATGAACATCCCGAGCAGACCGACCGTCTGCCTTTGGAGGCTGTGGTACATGAAGAGACCTATCACGACTATATCCCCGAAACTATCGACCGATATTACGGGCCGAAAGAACAATTACCAGAGAACAGGCATTTTGTGGAAATCAACCACAAGGAGACGCTGGCTCAAATCTTCACGGATATCCGTTACACCCGTAAGGATAACGAAGCTATGAGCCGGGGCATGTTGGAGGCTTTGAAACGTCAGGGGTTTTTAGACTGACGGGCGCAGGCATGCGTCGCAAGGGCGTGCCTTTTACTTTGTGTTAAATAAACTTAACGGGGGGGGTAAAAAAGCTTTGCCTCCCTTTTTGTTTTGTCGGAGTTTCAGTATTTTTGAAGCCGTATAAAACCAACTTTAAAAAAATAAGTGTATGAAGAAGATCTTACTTTTATTGTGCTTGTTCTTAGGCATGCAGACTTATGCCCAAGACGAGGTGAGAGAGTTGACTACGGTGATAAAGGTCACCCCGTCGTCTTCCGAGCGTTTCGACGTGGCGCAGTTGCAACTTGAACTCAACGGGCAGGGGATGCCTGAGAATGGGTTTGTTTGGGATGCAACTTCCAGTAGTTTCAAGGGCAAGTTGTCTTATAACCCTTACGAGGATAACTTCATCCGGCTTTACATGCCGGACCAGTCGATTTCTTACGAAGGGCCGATACTTTTTGATTTCGGCAACCCGGAAATTACGACGGTGGAAGTGAATGCGGATTTCTCTCCTTATCATTATGTGAGTTTCACGTCGGGCAGTCCGGAGGATTACAATGTAGAGTTGGATTATATAGGACTTTCCGATGGCAGCAGTTGGAATAGCTCTTATCCCGGTGTGCAGATTCGGCAGATGGATGACGGCGAATATCTGCGTACAGGTGAGTACATTTATGAACTGTCTGCGTTTACGCCCGAAGGAATCAGCGTAGATGTGAAAAACGGTAACGTGACCGTAGAGGATGAAGATGTAGCTGTGACTACGGCGGAGAAATTGGATGATATGACACTGGTCACTTTTCAGGTCAAAGATGCTGAGGGGAAACCGGGCGAGGCCGAGGTCATTCTTCTCCAAGCGAATTTAGATTTGTCTACCGATGAACAGGGGAGCGTGCAGGGATATCTTCAGCCCGGTACATATTACTATTATCCTGAGATGGAAGGCAACTATTTGGCTTCGCCTGCGACGGATTTGGCTACTTTTACGGCTTCAGGGAAAACTACCACTGTGGATTATTCTTTCCAAGACAAAGGGTATAAACCCGTGACGTTCCGTACGGAGGGCGATGTGCAAAGCGGTAGCTTGATAATTTCGCCTGTGGGTATGGAGTATAATGAATTTTATGTGAATAATATAGACTTCCCTTATTCCGTTTACATGGTAGATGGCTTGTATAAGTATGTAGTGGAGCCCGGCTACAATGCTAATACGAATTTCGAAACGGCTCACGGGCTTGTGAATACGGCAGAAAACCGTGACGTGGTTTGCGCTTTCCATTCCTCCGATTATGGGACGATGCGTTTCAAGTTGAAAGGGGCGGAAGAAGGTTATGCCTATACGATTTATGCCATGAGCGGACAAGAAAGTCGGGCTACTGATTTCATGTCGGTTACAGGTGCTGATGGCGTTTCCGGTACATGGGAGGCCGAGTTGGGTTTGAAAACCGGAGCATACACTTATGCGTTGGAAAGGCAGGATTATGCCACGCAGCAAGTAGACTTCCTGACACTCGGTGCGTTTGATATGGAGGAGCAGCAGGAGGTTGAGATAGATTTGTCAAAGACGGAGAGTGTGCCGGTCGAAGTCTCCGTGGCGAACTTGCCGGACTTCATGGAAGGGCGGTCGTTCACGTGCGAGGTCAGTACGTCCCGGGGTGAAAGGCTGTGGCAGTTCCGCATTGAAAGCGGAGAGACGAAGTTCCAGACCCGTTTGCCGGAAGGGGAATATGTTTTCAACTGGAACAGTTATTCCTCTTATTCGGGAGAAGATGGCATAGAGCTTGATTACGTGGCGCATGAGACCGTAGAAGGTGCATCGGACAAGGTGGTATTGGACTTCAGTCGTTTGGCATATGCCCGTGTGAAGACCGTTGTGCCCGACGGGTTGGAGGCGGATTATTGCAATGTGTCCACCGGAGGGGATTTCATCACTGAGATAGAATTCGAGGGCAGTAGTACGGCGACTTATGTCATACTCGACCCCGGTCAATATGACATACAGGCCACGGCTTCGGATTACGAAGGGGTTGATGTGCATGTATCCGATTTGCAGGCTGTGACATTGGAGGCAGGCCGTTTGACTGACGTGGAACTCAACATAGACCGCAAGCAGGAGGGTATCTTGGTTGAACTGGAAGTAGAGAACGTAAAAGGGCACAATCTGGCAGGGGCTACCGTGACGCTGAATGGTAAAGTGTACCGGACGAATGCTTCTGGTTATCTGACTTTGGCCGATGTGCGTGGTGACGAAATCCGTATGAAAGTGGAAGCTGAAGGCTACTTGCCTTTTGAAAAGGTGTATGCCGTGAGTGACATTTACCGTTATGTCGGAGAAACTTATATGAATGTGGTGCTTATGCCTAAGGGTGGTTCTTCTGTTTCAGCGGTCGAGACCGATGGTCCGTTAAGTGTGGAACGCACGGTCGTGGATGGTCGTATTGTCATTTCCAATGCCACGGATAAAGTCTGGAACGTGCGCTTGGTGTCATTGTCGGGAGCCGTCGTGGCACAGGACGAAGTGCCTGCGGGGACAACCGAATTGCAAGTGGGGCACTTGCGTAAAGGTATGTATCTCTTGAATTTGTATCGCGACGGAATACAGAAGACCATCAAGGTCATTAAGAAATAAGGCTCGGATATGGGGTCGGCTAAAAAAGATGTGACGCATGCAGGAAAAACCTTCGCATGCGTCACTTTTTTTAAGTATCAGAGGTTTTCTCTTCTTACTTAATCAGGCGGATGATGGCTACACAATTCCATTGCGTGTCCGTAGTGTCGTCATAGGGTTGCCGTGCTGTGCCGATAGCCTTGGTCTCTATGCGCGAAGCATCGGCCTTGTAAGTGTCTACCAGTTGTTTGCGTACATATTCCGCACGTTGCTGTGCCAACTTGTGGTTGTAGTCTTCCGATCCGGAAGTGGCATCGGCGTAACCTTCGATGCGGACAACGGCCTTCGGATGTTCACGCAGATAGCGTGCCACTTCGTAGATTTGCGTTTCCTGCCCCTTGTATGCCATTGAGCGGTTCACGGCAAACCGGACGGATGCCATAACCACACCGAGAATGTTCCTGTGGTCAGGTACAAACTCTATCACTTTGTCACGTCCCGGCACTTCGCGCACGAATACCGTATCCGTGCGGTAGCGGAAGGTCTCTACCGGAACTTTCACCGTCGGCTTGCGGAAGGCACGTCTGCCCGGATAGAAACTCACGCCCACCTGTACGGCCATGGAGGTCATGTATCGGTCGGTCACGGGGTTGACATAATTGTCCGTCCATCCGGCGGTCACGTCCAGGTTCACGTCCACCATGCGGTGCACGGCAAAACGGTTACGCACGCCGGCGTGTCCGGTAAAGAGGTTTTCCTTGGTGGAACCGCGGTAGGCAAACATGTGTGCATACCCGATACCGATATAGGGCACCAAATCGTAGGGCGCTCCCTTGCGTTCCCGTCCGGCAATCAGATTCAGCAGGCTGAACCGGATGTCGGCGTTCAGTCCCATATAGCGCAGGTAGTAACGGAACGAGCCGTCATAACCCACATCCACCCGGTTGAGCGGCGAGAAAGGATCGTAGGCGCCACCCGGTCGGAAGCCGTTGAAACTATAACCCTCGGCGGCGAAATGTATGCCCCAAAAAGGGTTGAACCACTTGCCCACACCCAATGAGAAAGAGGGGGTGATTTGCTTGCCGAAGGCTATATCCTTCCAGCCCGGAGCGAAGAGCGTCTGCACGCCGCCTCCGACATCGATATAAAGATTACTGCCGAAATCTTCCCAAACAGACGGCTCGTGTGTCTGGGCTGTAACCGTAGCTCCCGACAGGAGAAGCAAGGCACTTGGTAAAAAATGTTTTATATTCATGCTTTCTTCTTTTTATTCGATGACTTGCAATGTGATGCCCATAGGCTGGTTGCGGCTGCCGATGGCGCCTCCGGCCTCAAAATCGAACACTTTGTTGCAGGTAAACATATAGCGGTTGCCCGGATGATAGTATTTCAGGACAAACTCTTCGTTGACTCCCAATGTTCCGACCACTTGCATGTCGTATATCAGCTGTCCGTCATACAGTTCGGCTTTGGCCACGCCGCGGCACTCATCGCCCACAAAGGCTGCCAGCAGGTCGCCTTCGGCCAGCGTGGTGTTGATGGCCTCATAGTGTTCCACGGCAAATACGGCGCGCATGTTGACGAGCTTGAAGGCCGTTTCGAGCGGCAGCGTCTGATAGTCGGTCGTATTGCCCCAGGTGCCGGCATCGGCATAGGTCACACAGTCGGGGGTGGCAAACACATGCTTCAGCGAGTCGCTGTAAAAGCGGAAAGACACCTTGTCGCCCTTGCGTCCTTTCATCTTCAGCATGTAGTTTTCTTGCAGACGGTCCTGTACGATGCTGCACGGGTATCCGTTGACAAAAGCCGCCATGTCGTCACCCTCGCGCATATAGGGGCGCAAGGTTTCGGGCAGACGTACATAGAGATCCATGAAGCCGTGTTCGTCCAGATTGATGTTCAGCGTCTGCTTGCCGGTATGCTGCATGTAGAACGGCACTTCATAGGTATAGACGTCCTTGAGTGTAGCGGTGTAATATTTGAACGCAAACTGTTCCGACACGTTACGTCCCCACATACGGAAACGGAACACAAAGTTGCCGTTGTCATCGGTTTCGGCTGTGCCCATGCCGCGACACTCGTCGCCTACGAAAGCGGCCACCATATCGCCGTCGGCCACGGTTGCATCGTCAAAACTACTCAGGTCTACACTCACCTCCACATCCATGTAATAGGGGAGTTCACCCTGTGAATTCCAGGTCATCTCGGTAGGCGTGTCCACGCTTCCCATCGTGATGTCCGCCTCGAAGGGAACACGTTCGGAGGCGATGAAAATCTCCTGCTTTCGTGCACTGTAATAGCGGAATTCCACTTCGCGCACTTCGCTCTGGTCGGCTTTCACCTGCAACAGGTAGAGGGTCTCGCCGTCGGCTCCCTCTATCTGTTCCGCCACGCCGCGGCATTCCGTGCCGATAAAAGCGGCCAGTTGGTCATCGGCCGTGATGTCGGGACGGATGTAGTCCGATGTTCGGATAATGGCCGTCATGCTGGCAGGGTAGACGTGCATGTCGGGGTTCTTCCATCTAGGTGCAGCCATCGGTGCGGCCTGTGTAGGTTGCCAGTCGGGCGTTTCCACTCCTCCGCCAAAGGCCACTGTCCAGTAGGTGGGGGGCAGGGCTATTTCCGGACGCGCCGTTGCCGCCCATTCCGGATAGTCGAATTTGGTGTATTCCGGCACGCTTGCATGGTCGTCCTCTTCCGTACAGGCCGTGAGGAACAACGGGGCAGCCAATGCCAGCCACATATATTTCATTTGCATATATTTCATAATTGTTCTTTAATTAAGATGCCGAATGTAAAGCTGCCTGGAGCGGACAGGAGGCCCGGCTCCGGCTGCTTTTTCACTCTTGAAACTTATCTTTTCACTTTGATGACTTTGTAAACATTGTCCTTGCCGTTCACACAGATATTGACCATATAGACACCCGGAGAGAGGTTGAGGGCGTCGGTATAGTGGATGTCCACCTGTCCGCCTTCGTTGCAATCCGTCAAGAGAGCCATCTTGGCACCCTTGGCATCGGTGATGGTTACGGTTACCTTGTCGGCTGCATCCACCTGCTTGCGGATAAACAGTTCATTGTAGAACGGAGACGGATAAACGGCGCGGTCGTAGCGGCTGTCGAAGGAAATCACCATCGGGTTGTCGTATGTTCCTTCTACGGCATCGGCGTTGAAACTGCCGGCATCCGTTGCCGAAGCTACGATTTCACCCCGGCGTTCCACTGTCATGTCGATGCTTCCGGACTGTTCTCCGGCTACGGACAGGAAGAAGAGAGGCTCATCGTTTCCTCCCTGGCAAATCACCGGAGATTCTCCGCGGAGTTCACCGTTGATATAAGCGCGGAGCACATCACCCTCGGCCAGTTCTACACCCTCTACGGTTGCCACCATAGACATGGTACGTGCATAGTTGGTGTTTTCCACACCGTGGTTTTCCATCGTTTCGTCGGCTGCGTTACGTTTGGTTGTCACTTTGGCCTTACGATTTTCAGTAGACGGATAGCGCAGGGTTGCTGTCGTCGTGCCGGTGCGCTGTAACATATATCCGCGTCCCGGCTGCATGTAGGTCAGACTACCAATCCAGCCCAGGTTGCCGTTCCACATTGCGAATGCGCTCTGGCTCTTCACCACGTCGCCCATTTCGGCCTCATAGCCTGCCAATGCTTCTGTCAGCGGCAGGTTCTCCTGTGACAGATACGGGATGTAGTTCCATACGGCTATGCCCTGTTCGTTCACACTGCGGATGTCGAGGATATGGTTGGCCGGGTTCACTGGACTACCGATAACACTCAGGGTCTGCGGATAAGAAGAGCGTATCATGAACATACCTTCGTTGTCTAAGGAGTTGAGTGAACCAACCCAACCGGTCTGTGCGCCGTAGGTGGCCACACCGCCGTCTTCGCGTTTCACTTCGTCGCCCGACAGCCATGCGTTGTTCTTCAATACCTGTGACAGGTCGTTCATGTCTTCGTCCATGACATTGAATGAAGTCCATGTCCATCCGTTGTTCAATGCCACATCCAACTGCACCTTGTCGAGGTTGGAGAATACTACCGGTACTTTGGGCGAGCCTACGATGCTGTTGGCCTTGAATGCCACAGGCGTCTCAGGTTCTACGATATATATCTTTCCGGTAGAAGCGTCCCACATCTTGAATTCGAGTTTGTTGTGAGATCCGGTATTGCCGTACACGGTAAGCAGGGCATAATACATGTCGTTCACTTTGATATATTCGTTGGTGGCCACACCTACGCATACATCGTCCTCGAATGCTGCCAGCATGTCTTCGGTGTCGTTGGAGAAACGTCCGTTGATTTTCATTTGCCCATAAACGCTCATGTTGAACTTGTAGTCCGCCGGGTTCACCGTCCAGTCCGGACGCTTGCCGTTCACTTTCAGGGTGACGTTCAGCGGTTCGGAAATGCCGTCGCTATTGGTCAGATAGAACACTTCGTTATACGTTCCGATGTTCACGCTTTCGTCCACCGTAAATGTGATGTGGGCAGTCTGTGTGGCGGCCAGTGTTCCGGTCGGGGCACTTACGTCAATCCATGACGGATAGCCGGTGATGCTGTAATCTTCCGTCTTGCCGCCCTTGTTCGTGATGTCTACCGTGAAGGTCATCGGTTCGTCTACGTTCTTTTGCAGGTTCTGCTCGTCTTCGACCCACTTCAACTGGTTGCGGTCAATATAGGCCGTCCAGGTGATACCTGATTGTGTGCTATTGCCGTTCAGGTCGCGTACTCCGGATACGGTGAAGGTCACCGTGGTGTTTTCTATCCGTGCCGGTTCTTCCTTGAGGGTGATGATGAGGGCATCATTGTTCACTACATAGTCGAAATCCAGGTCGGTCACACCGCCCTTGTCCTTGACCGGAGCAACCTGCGAAGTCATGAAAGCATTTTCCACAATCTCGCGGTTTTCGCTTTCGATGCTTGCAATTTCCATTCCGCCGATTACGGCAATGGCATCGGGTACATGGGTAGTAGAGAGTTCCTGTACCTTGGCATCTTCCAATGAGAAGCGTACCACCGGGAGGTTCTCGGATGTTACCGTATGTTTTTCAAACGGGTAATAACCCATCAGTCCCATTTCCTTGCCGTCGAGCTTGCGGTTCATGCCGGTAGCCACTGCTTTTTCGTTCTTGTAGAGGTTCCAGAAGCGGACGTCGTCCAGACTACCGTTCCAATACTTCTCTACATTGACATTCGTACCGTTTTCAGCCACTGGTGTCACACCTGTGTAGATATATCCGGCAGCAATCTGTCCGTATTCGGTAGCAGGAGCATAAATGTTCAGCATACCGTCCGTGTAGAGCTGTATGCGGTCGGTCATGCGGTTGGCCGATACCGCCACATGGTGCCAGTTGTTGTCTAGCCAGTCGCCGCTGGCTTTCAGGGTCTGTCCGTTATTGCGGTAAGTCAGTTCGCCGTTTTCAAAGCCCAAGAAGAAGAGGTTCTCCGAACCGCCCCAGTCCGTACCGTCGGCACGTCCGCTGGCCAGTAGGGTAGCATCGCGGTTGCCCTTGTCGCCCTTGAACCACAATTCGATGGTATAGTCGGTTTCCTTGTCCGCCACTACGGAACTTCCGGAGTTCAGTTTCAGGTAAGAGTTCGTACCGTTCAACATCAGTCCGCGTCCTTCGGGCAACAGCCATGTGCCACCGTTCATTTTCAGGTTCAGTCCGCGTGCCTTGTCTTTCAGAATATTGCCTCCGGCTTCATCCATCGGATAGTAGGACAGCAGTCCAGTTTCGTTGCCGCTCAGCAACAGGTTGCTCTGTGTCTGCAACTGTCCGTTGGTGCGGGCTTCGGTCCATACGCGTACATTATGTATCTGTCCTCTCAGTCCTTCCGCCATGTTATAGGCAGCAGATTCTGCGTGTACCGGTACATTGTCGCGTTCCAGACAAGCCGTGAAATTGTAGTACAGCGTCAGCTTACCTTCGGTTTCACAATCTTCGTTCTGGTCGAGTACCAGCGCTACGTGGTTCCAGTTGTCGGTATAGTTTTCATGTTCCACCGATTCGGAAGTATAGGTCGTTCCATTTACGGTAGCCGTCATACGGTGGTCTTTGGTCATACCGAAGCTCAAGGCTTCGTCGCCCGTGCCATGACGGAAGATAACCGCATCCTGGGCTTCGGGCACGTTAATCCATGCCTCTATTGTGATGTCCTTGCCACGGAAGCTGCGCTCCAGTTCGCTGCTGAACGAGTCGCCTCCGTCGGTTTCTACGGCTACGGTATGTGCCGTTTGCGTACCGTTTCTGATACCGGTTACTTCAAAGTTGTTTTCGCTCAGATAACCGGCGGCAATCGCTTCGTTGAATGTAATCTTGACATCATCGTTGATGGTCAGGATACCGTTGGCCGGTTGCGGAGTTCCGAACAGGCATGGGCGGTACATGTCTTTCACCCCCGAACGGACTTCGGAGAAATTCTCCACTTCCGTATTGTTGATGTTACATACCGTTACGGCGCAAAGGTCGTAAGACTGGTCGGGCATGTCGTCCAAGAACCACTTGTAGCGGATGGTTCCGCGGTCTTCGGCCTTAATCATCTCGGCGTTCAGTCCGGCTTTGACAGCCTCGTCATAGTATTCCTGATTGTTGAAGTAGTTCATCAGCGTCACCCAGTTTTCGTCCGAAGCACTGCTCGGCTTATACATCAGGCGGATGCTCTTGAAGTTGTCGTAATTCACATTAAAGTCTGTGATTTCCACATTCATGTAATGTACCGTCTGGTCGTTTTTATCCTTTTCGGTAGGCAACTCGGTGTTGTATGTCCAGTTGTTGCCCGGTGTCTTCACTGTCACGTCCGAACAAGCTGGAGTGAAGTGTACGCTGAAAGTTACGGTGTCGGCCACAGCCGGGAAGTTGGCTGTCGGGTCGCCTTGGCATTGTGATGCCAATACCAGTTGCAGGTCGTCGTAGTTCAGACCCGGTCCTTTGGTCACTTCCAATATCTTGGTCAGTGTCTGTCCAGCGGGAACCAGAATGGTACGTCCGTTGCCGATGGCGCCTCCGTCCATCTTCAGGCCTGCGCCCAACTGGTTGGCTTGGTCGTCTACGATGAGGTTGAACCAGGCATCCTCGTTGATGGCCGAGTTGTTGCGCAAGTAAAGCGTCACGTAAGCCGGTTCGCCGCTGGGTACATTCTCGATAAATGCATTTTCCACGGCAATTTCCGGTATTTCCACTTGCAGTGTTTTTTCACTGATGACCGTTCCGGGCTTGTAATATTGGGTCACGATTTCGTCTTCATACGGGCAGGAGGTGGCTCCAGCACGTGTGCGGAAGATGAAAGTAGACAAGTTCAGGTCTTTGGAATCGATGTCACCGGTTCCTACATCTTCATTTTTACCGCCTGGTTCCTGATATACGTCTACCGAGAGATAGTCGTTGCCGCTGTCGGCCAGTACGAAACCTACCATGGTAGCGGCTTCTTCCTCGCTCGAACTTTCTTCTCCTTGCGTAGTGCTCAGACTTTCGTCGATTTCCAACACGAAACCGGTACCCAATGCGTCAAATTCCACGTCGGTGGCAAATCCACCGCCGATGACCACAGAGAAGCTGTTAGTCGTGTTGGTCACGTTGGAATAGCCGCGGCTGTATTCCACAGAGGCACCGGCCTGCATAGAGAAGTTTTGGATCAGTTCGCCGTCTTCAATGGCCTGCACTTTGGCGCGCTCGTTGTCTTCCAGACGGGCAATCCAATTGTCCATAGATTGGTTCAGCGTGTGGATGGTGTCCGAACGCTGTCCGTATTCTGCCGGGAAATAGATTTTGTAGCTCGGTCCGTCGAAGAGAGTTCCTCCATTCTTATAATAGTCGGGGGCATCTTCGAACACTTTGTCGGCATTGCTGCGACCGTAGTTTTCATTATCAGGACTCAGCAAAGATACATAGATAGGTTTGCCGGTGGCGTTGGCTTCGGCCTGGAAGCGGGATTCCGACATTTCGTCTTTACTGTGGAGGAAGCTGTTACGCAATGTCTCCAGTTCCGGAATCAATCTCGATTCGATGTGATATTGCGGATAGGCAAACAGCGTGGCAAAAGAGGTTCCGGCTTCCAAAGAAGTGGTTTTCACCAATGCGTAACCGGTGCCTTCTATATCTACAATATCATATGGTTCATACTTGCTGGTTTGCTCCGCAGCTTCAAGTTGTCCTTTGTCTACCAATGTGATGGCATCGGCAGAACCATAAGAAAGGTTGGTGCTATAACCCAAGAACACGTCGCCCATGGCGCCTACATAGTCTTCGTCATCGCTGGTGCTGAACTGTGTAGTAGTGGTGGTTACGGAAGTCTTGGTGTTCGAGTCGCTCCACTCTTCGGAGTGCTGTATGCTCACTTCGCCCGAGTTGGTCTGCTCTATGGACTGTATCGTACCCACACCGACACCGGTAAAGGTCACCAGTTCATAACCCACATTCGTAGTCATGGTTTCTTCACCTTCTTGTGTCAGCGTACCGTTGTAGGTGGTGCTTTCCGTAAAGGTGGTTCCCTTTTCCAGATAAGAGTAGGAGTTGCTGCCCGGGGGGTCGCGGAGTACGGCCAACAGTTTGTCCGGTCCGGCTGTCACGAAGTTGCTGCCCTTGCTGACAGAACCCTTCATGATGACCTTATTGCTCTTCTCGTCGAACGGACTGGTCCAGTTGATGGACGTGGCATTGTCCTGGTTGCCCACCGTGGCCTTTACGTTGATGTTGGCGCTGGCAGTGGTCAAATCCACCTTAGAGGCCACGAACGACCAGTAAGCCACACCCGTAGAGTCGGCCACCACGCTTTCCACGTTGTTGGAACTGTTCATCGTGGTCTGGAATGACACTACGGCATCCGTGCTGCTCACCTTGTCGGATATTTTGCCTGAAGCGACCTTTCCGCTGGCATCAAAATACGGATATTCTTCATATACGGAAGCCTTCAGCCGATATTTGTTGCCTTGGCTGAATACGGGAAGTCCCAATTTATAAGATATTTCCTTGGTGGTTTCGTCTTCTTCATACAACTTCAGCTTGGACGTTTGTGAACCGTCGCCGACATGTTCCAGATAAGAAATCTCGGCGTCACCGAAATAGGGCACGGTGGCGGTCATTCCGCTGGTCTGTTCCACGCTGACCACCGGTTTCACGCGGGCGATGAACAACTGCTTCTTGTTGTAATCGACCGTGTCGGAATAGCTGCGTTTGTCCCATTTGTTGTTGACCAGAATGGAGTCGATGTATTCGTGCACTTCTTTCTGCGGCACGAAGGCGTCGGACAAGCTCAGCTTGCTGTTGTTGCCGGAGATGTTGCTGTAATAGTCGCCGGGAACGGAAACCTTCACGGCAAAGTCGAGCGGAGGCAGGTCGGCGATGAACTCACCCGTTTCTGCATTCGGGCGGATGGTCACCACATTGCTTTCCGGACGGAATTCCACTTGGCTTTTCTTCACGTCTTCCGGGCGGTAGCCTTCGTCTTTCATCTTGCCGGAAACCAGATGTTCCTTGGTCTCCGTAATCGCTTCCTGAGATTCGTTTAGCTGATAAGCCGGATTTTCGTAAGTGAGCTGTACATAAACACCGTCACCCAAGTTGTTGGTAGACAAAGAATGGCCCACTTTCAGTCCTTCCTGTACCACACCACCGGCCACACGGCCGATAAGGCGTACCTTGGTCTGGTCTGTCAGTTCCAATTCAGAAAGAGGTTCCTGATAGTTTATGTCGTTGCCATAGTCATCTACGATGCGTCCGCCTTTGGCAAACGTATGGTTGGCCAATACGGCTTTCACTTCGTGTCTGCCCACTGGAACGGAAATCTGGAATTTACCCTGGGCATCGGTGGTGATGATTTCTCCCTTACTGTTGGAGCATACCACACCGTCTACATAGAACTGCACGCCCTGCACGGGAATCGTACTGCCCTCATAACGGATGGTTCCGCTCACGGGGAACGAAGATTTGTCCACGAAGCCCACATTGTGGTTCACGCTCGTCGCGCTCAGCGTCACCTGTTGTTTGGTGGGGGAGAACTCGTGCGTGCCCAGACGCGGAATGACTTCATACAGCGTTCCGTTGCCGATATAAGGCACACCGGCCAGATAGTATGAACCGTCGCTGTCCGTATAGTCTTTATAGTTCAGCTGGTTGATGGACGGGGTATCGTCGGAAAGCACCGCTTCGACAAAGACGCCGTTTTCTGTGTTGCGTATACGTCCGTCGTTCATATAATAATGTGAATCCTTGTGGGCAAAGTCATAGAACTCTTTCGTGGTAGAATAGTTGAAGTTCCAGTAACCCGCCAGGCCGTCTTCGTCACCGGCCAGATAGCTGTCGAAAGTCCGGGTGATGTCGTCGGCTGTCAACGAGCGGTTCCATACACGCACTTCGTCTATGTTTCCTTTCAGGTTGCGTCCCATGACAAACGGTTCGTCTGTGCCTTCCACCGCACCGACTGCTGCTGCGGAACCTACCGGTTCGTTGTCGACATACAGGCTCAGCCCTTCCGGTGCGCTGACTGCGGTAATCTGGATGTAGTCCGATGCCGCCGTCAGTTCGGTCACGCTCTTTTCGGCTTTCAGACCTTCGCCTTGCTTACCCACCAAGAAGTACAAACCATTGTCTTTTACATACAGTCTATACATGCCTGCTTTTTCCAGCAGCGTCTGTTCGGCTATCGGGTTTGTTATCTTGGCAAAGAGCTGGAACGTGATGCTGTCCGTGCGTTCGCCTTTCAGGAAAGAACTGTCGTTGACCTCCAGATAATAGCTGCCGTCGAACGCATAGCTCTTGCCGCTGATGTCGGCTTTGGTTTCCAGACGCACTTCCGCACCGGCCACGGCCTGTCCGTTTTCGCTGTCGAAGGTCAGGCGTCCGTAGATGTTACCCGTAGGCGTGGTGAAACCATAGCTGTAATCTTCGGTCTTCACCTCTTCGTTGGCGCATTCCTTGGAACCTTCTATCAAGTATTCATACACCTTGCCCGGCACAGCCTTGGTATCGGTATAAGCATAGTTCACGATACCGTTCAGTGCCTCTACGGTGGCAATCTGCACATAAGGGTTCTTGGTTCTGTCGGCTTCGCCGTATTCCCTACGTTGCACGGAGAACACATCCAGCGAACCGGAACCTTCGGCTACCTTCCAGTCCAATTCCACTCGGTCGCCGAAATAGCCGTGAGAGGCGTTGAAATATTCCAGACTGGCAATCTCGCTGTCGTTCAAACCTTCGGGTCTGTTTTCATAAACAATTTTGCCATCCTCATCGCGTTCCACATCGCCCGATTCGTTTCTCATGGGCTGGAAGTTGTGTGTGGCATAAATGTCTTCTTGCGGCTTGTAGTGGGTTTCATGCCCTTCTGTAGGCTGCAAGCGTATTTTCCAGCGGTAGAGCACACAACTCTGCGGAATGATGATGGTTTTCTTACATATCAGATTTTTTTTATCTTTGGTATAGACTGTATCTGTCAGAAATTCGCTGCAATCAAACCGCGTCTCTTCGTCTAAGTTGAAGTTCTTGCCGTCGAGCGACACTTCGCGCGTCACCACAAACTGCGAACCTTCTTCCAGCACCACGGTGGAATTGTCTTTCGGATTGTAGTTCCACAACCATTCCAGTTCTACCTGACGGGCTTCCATCAGGCGTGTGGAAGTAAACTCCGATACGATACTGTGCTTCAAAGGCTGATTGATGGTTGCCTCTGCATCAAAAGGCCAGTCTTTATGTGCATTTTCACGCTTGATGCGATAGCTTATTTCTTCATTGGGAGAATGCAATACATCGGGGTCATAATAAGACCGGACATCACTGTTTAATGTGATAAATTCTTTATATGTTCCATCTCCTATTTTTTTCTCTATAATGAATTTTCCGGCTGTATATTGCCGGTCTTTTGAACCCCTTATAGGGTCAACGTCCCATGAGAGGTCCACTCCTCCGTTTTTGGCTTTTTTCGCGTTGAAATTTATCGTTTTAGGATAATGGTACAAAATGACCTTGTTTTCTTTTGTAATTGTTGCACAGTCATTCAATTTGTATTCCACTTTGTAAGTCACTTCTCTGGAACTGTTCATGTCAAACTCCCATGTAGCAGTATTGCCGGTTGTGCTTTTGCCACTTTCAGTTTCAATGTATTTTATCTCTTTGGCCTGGTCATGTGCTCCGACTTTTACAGTAATTTCCTGAGTATGCTTTTTACTTGCAAGTTCATGTGTGGAAATTTCAGGTATCGGATACTTGCCTTTCCAATTTGCTTTTTCTTTTTCGGTTAATGTATAATCCTCGCAAAATATGGTGTTTCCCCAAATATCCAAGTAGACATAAAATTCCGGTGATTTTGTAATAATATCTGCCGGCAGAAAAAAAGTTAGCGTGGCTTTAGCCATATAACCGCTTTTAGTGCAGGTTCTTTTAAGATAGTCGTAGCCGACCTCTTCACCGTCAGCTAACATCTTCCAATTATTTGTTGGCATAGGGTCATAGTTAGACTCTCCGCTCTTTATTCTTCTGACTTCATACCAATACTTGCTACTTTCGTCTTGTATGGTAGAGCCTAACCAGCACAGTTTGTATTCCTTATCGCCATCTATAATAACCGATATATATGAATCCCTGCTTTTATCGATACATTCGTCATATCCGTCGTCATGATAAAAAGGAATGGTGACGGTATAAGAACCATCGGGGTTGAAAGTACTCGGAAGGTGTATATCACCTGTCTTGATGTCCCCTCCCAGCATCGGGGCAGCCATGCCGAGCCACATGAGCCAGAACAGGCTGAACCATTTCCATTTTACTGATTGTTGTGTCATATCTATTATTTTTAGTGATTACTTTTGTTTGATATGCATTTTTTTGTTGCCTACGATATAGATGCCGTCGGGCAGTTCGTGGAAGGCATCCTCGGCCTGCAAGTCTACATGTTTCAGCAATCGTCCCTGCAAGTTGTACACCGGCACTTTGCGACCGTCGGCTTTCACCATTCCGATGCTGTCGGGATCCAGTTCCTTGAGGACGCGCTTGATTTCGTCGGACAGCATCTTGAGGTTCTCTTGCAACAAAGCATAAGTCGTGGCCTCGGTTGAGAGCTTGTCGGCGGCTTTCCATGCCTTTTCGGCCTGGCTGAGCACGTCTTGCAACTCGGCGTCCGTAACCTCTTGCAGCAAGTCTTTGGCCATGGCTATGGAGTCGGACAGCAGCAAGGCTGCCGCGTCATACTGTTGTCCGGCTTCGGCCACGCGGTCGGTCAATCCGGGCAGGGTGGCGTTCAGGGCGGTGAGACGGCCGTCTTGCACACGGCAAGCCTCTTCTACCGCTGCGGCCAGGGTTGCCATCTCCTTGTTCTCCATCAGTACGGAGAGCGAAGCGGATTTTCTCAGCATATCGGCTGCACGGGCTTCCTGGTCGGCACAGTTGACAGAGGCTTCCAGATAGCTGCGGAGCACCTGTTCCGTCATCTGGCGGACGGCTTCGATGTCGTCGGATTCCAAATAGCTTTCCGCTTCGCGGCAAACTTTCAGAATCTCGGATTCAGTCTGCGATACACCATAATAATAGTTGTGCTTTCCGATAGCCGTATTGCGGGCTTCTGCCAATGCGCTGCGGGCCTGTCCGATTTCCGTGTCCAACTCTTCCTTGATTTCGTCCATGCGTGCGGTCAGGGCGTCCGATGCCGTTGTCAGGTCGGCATAGCGTGCCGTTCTCTCCGTTTCGGGGTCGGATTGAGCTAACAGTTCCCGGGCGGTGGCAATGTGGGTGGCCAGTGCTTCGTCTTCCGTGCGTGCCCACAGGGCTTCGGCCGCCGTCACACCTTCCTGCAATGCCTGACGTGCGCCGTCATACTTGCCTGACTGCGCTTCGCAGGCCTGCTTCAACGTTCCCATATGTTCCTCGATGGCTGTGATTCTGCCGTCTTGGGTATAACGGGCATTGATGGCCTCGGCTATGCTGTTGTCGAACGCATCGTCCTGCATCAACAGGTTGAGCGCTTCGGCACGGTCTATCCAAGTCTGGATTTCTTCTTCCAGTTGGGTGCATGCTGCCTGTATGTCTGCATAACATCCGTCGACTGTTATGGTCATCTCCTGTAACTGATGGATATTCTTTACCTCTTTAATATAGGTGTCGGCAGATTTGACCACCGTCAGAATATCCGATTCTGTCACAGCCTTGCCGTAATACACATTGTGTTTGTTGTTGGCGATGTTGCGGGCCAGACGCAACTCGGATTGTGCGGCCTGATAATCTTTTCGGGTCAAAGCCACGGAGTCTTTCAACGCTAAGTTGTAGAACACCAAAGAGTCCTGGTTGTAGCTTTCATAGATGGCCCATTCGGCTTTGTCTACGGCCAGTTGGATGTGGGTATCTTCCGTGCGGTCGCCATAATAGGTCCGAAGGTCTTCTTTGGCATCCGCTACGCTGTTTCTCAGCACGTCCGATGCCTTGCAGAATTCACCGTAGACTTGTGCCACCGTCTTGATTTCTTCCTGCCATTGCACCAAGGTGGTCATGTTGTAACGTATATCTTCCTCGGTCTGACTCAGTTCATCGGCCAACTCCCGGTTGCTTTCCACATATTTTTTGGCATTGGAAGTGGGTACGGAATTTTCATCGGACCCGTACACATCGATGTCGGCATTCAGATTTGTGTAAACTTCCAACCAACTGTTGGCCACACCGCGGCGCAAAGGCCCTTCCACTGCTATGAGCGCGTTGTCCAAATCTGTGATGGCTGTTTGCACATTGGCAATAATCTGATATGGGGCTGTGTCGATTTCATCCAGTACGGTTTGTGCTTTGTAGATGGCGGTTTCCAGCTCTTCGTTGTCGGGATAGTTCTGGTCGAAGGTCAGTTTGGTTTCATTGACTGCCTTTTCCAAATCGGACACGGCCTTGTTCCATGCGGCGTCTACCGCGGTCAGCATGTTTTGCAAACTGTTCTGGTATTCTTGCAATACCTTCATGTCCGTACATACACGGTCGCCTTCAACGGCTTCAGTTTCTTGAGACGGTTGCAGGTCGGCTTTCACCTTTTCTATCAATGCAGCCTGGTCTTCGGGTATATCACCGGCATAGCGCGCCGTCATTTTGTCCTTGACCGGACCGGCAATATATTCGTCCAACTTTTGGGTCAATAGAATATATTGTTCTTTGGTCTGATTGATTTCGCGTTGCAGCACATTGTATTGCTGTTGCAACTTATAAGTGTCTTCGCTGCCTACTACACTCTTGGAAGCTGTAATGGCATCACCCAAAGAGGCATAATTATACTTCTTCTGTATCTCTTCCGCTTCGTCTATCAGACTGCTCAGAGCCTGTTGGTATTCGTAGGGGTCGGAATAACCGCCGGTCTCCCTGTACACGTTATCCAGCTCGGTATAGGCTTTTTTCAGGTTTGCGATATTCTTCTCTGTTTCCAGTAATCGGTTTTTGTCGTCAATTTCCGTCTTCAATTTTTTCAGTCTATCTCCCAGCGTAGCCTGCCATCTGCCGTAATATCTTTCGGCTCTTTTAATCATCTCTTCCAGTTCGTTGTGGCATGCCTTGCTGAGGTCTTCCGTATCTTTAATAGCCTGTGCTATTTCATCCCACAACTCTCCGGCCGTACTGTTGGATACGTTTTTGGCCTTTTCCTGCAATTCGGCCAGACGACCGTCTTCATCGCCATAAGTGTCGATGCAGTCTTGCAGTTTGTTGATTTCATCCTGTGCTTTATAACGGTTTTGTGCCAAGTCGTATGCTTCTTGCAGGTCGGTGACGGCCTGGTTGATATTGGTGTCTGTCAATTGCATCTCGGCAGCCAAGGCTGATTTTTCTTTTGCAGTTTGCAGGGCAATAGTCAAATCCGGGTCGTTTTTATCGTTATTCCAGTCTTCGACAGTTCCAATCAAATCCTTTAATCGCTTGGCACATTCCTGATAATAGGCTGTTTCCGTTTCAATTTGTGCGTCCAGTCTTTCGGTCGCTCCGGTATAGGCAGACAACACCTTGCTTTCGCTGTTGAGCAGGGTGGTGGCATCCGTAATGATGGACTGAAGCTGCTGGTGGTGGTTGTCTTTCCCCTCCTCGGCTTGGTCAGCCAGCACGCCCAACAGTTGGTTGGCTTCGTTCTGTTTGTCTTGCAATGCCGTGCGGCATTCATTCGATAAAACGGACAGGTTGTTGAGGCCTTCGTTCACGTTGGCTTGTGCGTTATGGATGTCGTTTGCTTCGGTAGCTTCGGCAATGACTTCATTTAACGTTTCTATCAGGGCGTTGACTTTCTGCCATTCTTGGTTAGCACCGTTTTGTTCCTCTGCCGTAAAATATTGGTTTAAAGTTTCCAATGCTTCATCGCTGCTCTTTTGAGCCTCGATTTTCAGGTCGGTCAATGCAATGAGTGTACCCAAAATATTGCCGTTGTCTTTGATGGTGGTGATATTGCAGTTGACTGCAGTACTTATTATATAGACATCATGGGTTTCAGATACAAGCTCTATGTCATATTTCGGTCCGTCATCTTCCGGGGTTTCACCTTCTCCCGGCCCTTCACTGCCTTCCGGACCTTCTTCTTCACCATCTTTATTTAGTTTCCGTAGTTTGCTTCCCGGCTCGACATATTGAATAACCTCCACTAACATCTCTTGATGTTCCCAACTTTTAGTTGTAATGTAGATCTGCTCTGATGTCAACTCTTGGTAAACGGAATTTTCACTGTCTATCTTGGTTATCAAATCTATTAAGATTTTACTATAGTCTACCAACAGGCTATTGGAACGTGCGATGCAAATCTTAAACTGACGCTCCAGCCCCGTTTGGATAGTATTCCGCTCGTCTTCGTTTTGGGCAAAATCAGGAAGAAGATAGTTTATCGTATCCTTGACCATCTGGTTGAGTTCTCCGAAATCGGATTGGGTAAAGGCATTTGCTGCCGCTTCTTCACCTACCGGCTGGCCATAGAATTCGAAATATTTAGCCTTTAGCGTCTCTTCATCGACTGCTTGAAAGGTATTCTCTTCTAAATTCTTGGCGTTGTTAATTATATCAGTCAATTTCTGTGTGATTTCGGTTACCATTTCTTGGGTGGCCTCCTCGTTATCAAAGACTTCTTGTGCCTCAATGGCCTGGTCTTTCACATATGGGTAGATAGAAAGATTTGCCTCTGCTATAACTGCTGCCAATTGGGTTTTATCCACAGTCGGAGAAGCGCCACGATGGCT